>Ga0156106_116_pt1 | contig 49842 bp, 35 predicted proteins | sample RifCSPlowO2_02_FD_107759 | JGI IMG/M metagenome (GOLD analysis project Ga0156106, IMG submission 107759) | Candidatus Nealsonbacteria bacterium RIFCSPLOWO2_02_FULL_38_63
TACCGACGCAATAAATCTTTTAGCCAAAGATAAAAAAATGAAAATTAAAATAATAAAAGATTATTGGATGGATTTTGGAAATCCGTCTGATGTGATAAAGCTATCAAAGTTTATAACCGCTGGCAAAACACTGCGGCCGTAAGGCCGCAGATGAATGCCAGCCCGAAGCGAGCCGAAAGGCTCGCAGAGGCGGTTATATATACCCCAAAATTTTGCGATATTTTTAGCGAAGCAAAAAATATCTAAACTCGCAAAATTTTGAAGGTTCGCAAGAACCTCGCCCGTAAGGGCGAGGGTATCTATAAAAAATGGAAATAATAAAATATAACGAATTGGCGATTGAAAAGGTGTGTGAAGCGATAAAAATGGGCGTGGTGGCTATTTGTCCGACAGACACGGTTTATGGATTAATAGTCGATGCTGTTAACAAAGAAGCGGTTGACAAAATTTTTGAAACAAAAAAAAGAGACAAAGCAAAAGCGATTTCAGTTTTTGTAAGAGGTATTGAGGAAATAAAAAAATTTGCTTTTGTTAACGAAAATCAACGAAAATTTTTAGAGGAAAATTTACCGGGGAAATTTACGGTTATCTTGAAAAAAAAGCCAAACTGCGGATTGGCGGAAAATTTATTTGGCGGGAAAGAAACAATCGGTATAAGAATCATAAATAATAAAATTATCAGCGATATTTTAGGTAAAATAAATAAACCATTGACCGCCACTTCGGCAAATATTTCTGGGCAACCGGCTTCGGGAAAGATAAAAGAAATTTTAGAGCAGTTTGAGAATCAAGAAATAAAACCGGATTTGGTTTTGGACGCCGGCGATTTGCCAGAAAGTTCGCCGTCAAAAATTATTGATTTAACCTGCGAAAAGCTTAAAATAATAAGAAAATAGCAGGGATAACAATTATATGAAGCTTAATAAAAGCGATCCTCAAATCGCAAAATTAATTGAAAAAGAAAAAGAGCGGCAGGAGACCTGCCTGGAGATGATTCCTTCAGAAAATCACAGCTCGCCGGCCGTGCGCGAGGCGTTGGGCTCAATTTTGACCGATAAATACGCCGAGGGTTATCCTGGGAAAAGATATTACGCGGGTTTGGAATTCTACGATAAAATCGAGATTCTATGCCAAGAAAGGGCGAAAAAATTATTCGGCGTTCCTTTTGTTAATGTTCAGCCCTATTCCGGTTCGCCGGCGAATCAAGCGGTTTATTTTGCTGTCTGTCAGCCGGGAGATACGATTATGGGAATGTCTTTGCCTCATGGCGGACACTTAACTCATGGCTGGAAAGTAAATTTTTCCGCCAAGTTTTACAATTCAGCCCAGTATGGAGTTGATGAAAAGTCCGGGCTTATTGATTTTGAAAAAATGGAACAACTGGCAAAAGAAGCCAAGCCGAAAATTATTTTTTGCGGAGCAACCGCTTATCCGCGAATTTTTGAATGGGAAAAATTTGCTAAAATTGCTGAGTCGGTCGGAGCCTATTTAGTCGCGGATATTGCCCATATCGCCGGCTTAGTGGTTTCCGGCGTTCATCCAAGCCCGGTTTCTTTTGCAGATGTTGTTACCACTACTACCCATAAAACATTAAGGGGGCCAAGAGGGGCTATGATAATGGCAACTGAAAAAGGTCTAAAAAAAGATCCAGAGCTTCCCCAAAAAATAAACAAAGCGATTTTTCCGGGTTTGCAGGGCGGGCCTCACGAAAACAACATTGCCGCTATCGCTGTCTGTTTGAAAGAAGCGTCGTCTCCGTCCTTTAAGAAATACGGCAAGCAGATAATAAAAAACAGCAAGGCCTTAGCAGAAGAGCTTTTGGTCCGCGGTTTTAATTTAGTTACCGGCGGGACTGATAATCATTTGATTCTAATTGATTTAAGGAATAAAAAAATTTCAGGTAAAGAAGCCCAAATCCGTTTGGAAAAAGCTGGCATTACTGTTAATAAAAATACCATTCCTTTTGATCTAAATCCCCCTTTTGAGCCATCTGGAATACGATTGGGAACGCCGGCAATAACCACCAGAGGAATGAAAGAAAAAGAAATGAAAATAATCGCGGAGTGGATAGATAAGGTGATTGTTGATGAAAAGTCAATTTCTAAAGTTAGGCAAGAGATAAAAAAGTTCTGTAGAAAATTCCCATTGCCGTAGTTTCTTAATTTCCAATTTTATAAATAATGATTTAATGATTAAATTTTTAAACCGGTTCGCCGTTATTAAAAATTAAGTCATTTAGAAATTATTTAAAAATTAAAAATTAGAAATTTAGTCGATGATTATAGATGGCAAAAAAATATCGGAAAAAATATTGTCAGAAGTAAGAAAAAAGATAGGAAGAGATAATTTAAGGCTGAAGTTGGCCGTTGTTTTGGTTGGAGATGATTATGCTTCAAATGCTTATGTCGATAGAAAAAAAATTGCTTGCGAGAAAGTAGGAATTGATTTTGAATTGTTTAATTTTTCTTTTGATATTTCCCAGGAGGATTTAAAAAATAAAATAAAGGAAATTGCTGGAAAAAAAGATGTAACCGGAATAATTGTTCAATTGCCATTGCCCGAGAAGTTTAACACGCAAGATGTTTTGGATATTATCTCCGATAATAAAAACGCGGAATTTATATCTCCGGTTGTGTCCGCGGTTGAAAAAATTTTTAAAGAATATAATATTTCTTTGAAAAATAAAAAGATAGTTCTAATCGGGAGGGGTAAATTAGTGGGCAGACCGTTGGCAGACTGGCTTTCAAAAAATAATTTAGAATTTTTTGGGATAGAAGAGATTAAAACGGCTGATATTGTGATCTCCGGAGTAGGGGATTCAGGACTGATTTCCGGAGATATGATAAAAAAAGGAGCTGTGGTGATTGATATTGGTTTTTCTCTTGATAAAAATAAAAAAGCGGTCGGAGATGTTGATTTTGATAGCGTTTCCAAAAAAGCGAGCTATATTACGCCCGTGCCGGGCGGCGTGGGACCGATAACAGTTGCCTGCCTTTTAGAAAATTTATTGAAGCTTAAATAAGAGCTTATCCGAAGTCGGGCCTTGGATAATTTAGCCGAGGTCTGACCTCGGCCAATTCTGAGAACATTTCCTTAAAAATATGGATTTGTATATTTTTAATTTAATAAACCAATACGCCGGAAGGTGGGCTTGGCTTGATTTTTTAGGCGTGTTTTTCGCCCAATATCTTGAATACGTTCTGCTTTTTATATTATTTCTATTATTAATTATAGAATTCAAGAAATATTTCAGAATTGTTTTTTTGTCGCTGGTTGCCGCTATTTTTTCAAGATTTGCGGTTGCTAATTTTATCCGTTGGCTTTGGTTCAGGCCCAGGCCGTTTGTTGATTACAGCGTAAATTTTCTTGTAAGCCATAACGCCAGCGAGCCGTCTTTTCCTTCGGGCCACGCTTCTTTCTATTTTGCCCTATCAACGATTATTTTCTTTTATAATAAAAAACTGGGAATATTTTTTTATATTTCCAGTTTTTTAATCGGTCTCGGCAGGGTTTTTGTGGGCATCCACTGGCCGTCAGATATCTTAATCGGCGCAATCACCGGCGCATTAGTAGGGGTAATTTTTCATTATATATTCCGTAAATTTGCGCGCAATAATTAAAATAAAAAAAAGCCTCGCAATAACGAGGCTGGGGAGCGGTTAAAGAACAAAATTGCTTAATGGCTTTTTCCTCCGAAGTTTGTTCGCCAAGCGGTTAGATAACTAAATTTTGGACGTTTTCGTTTAACACTTTCTTTGAGTTTTCTCATTGTTTCCGCGGTCAAAGGTCCGCTGTTCGTTATACAACGAGCTCGCAGAGCGCCTTCCAAATCAATTTTTTGCAGTTCTGTCATGTCATTCTCCAATTAAATTATTAGTGTGCCGCGAAGGTGTTTGTATGTAAGTGCCTAGGGTGGGAATCGAACCCACACGAGATTGCTCTCACAAGTTTTTGAGACTTGAGCGTATACCGTTCCGCCACCTAGGCGAATTTACAGACCATCTAGTTAAAGATCTTTTCTACTACAATTTTTAGATTTCGTCACGAAAAATTTTTAATCAGAAGGTCTGCTATTATTCTGCTATTTTTTTGTTAGATTGGCAAGATTTGTTGGAGCATTTTATTTGTTTTCCTTTCTCAACCATTGCCGAGCCGCATTTTGGGCATTTTTCAATTTCTCCCTGCTCGGTTTTTACGGGTTTGTCCCATAGCGCAAAATCGCATTCCGGATATTTATTGCAACCGTAGAAAATTTTTCCTCGCTTTGTCCTCTTTGCCACCATTTGCCCGGTTTGGCATTTCAGGCATTTTATGCCTAAAGTTTTCTCTTCCAGAGGTTCTGTGTGTCGGCATTTCGGAAAGCCTGAACAAGCGTAGAATTTTCCAAATCTGCCAAAGCGGATAACAAGCTCTGCTCCGCATTTAGGGCATATCTTGTCTGTTTTCTGGACAGCTATTTTTTCCTTGGAGACCTCGCTATATTTTTCCAGCAGATTTTTATTGAACGGCTCATAAAATTCATGGCAGACATCTGTCCATTTTTTATTTCCTTCCGCAATTTCATCCAAGTCCTCTTCCATTTTTGCCGTGAATTGTATATCAACTATTTTTGGAAAATGCTCCACCAAAAGGTCGTTTACTATATTACCTATTTCAGTCGGCTGGAATCTTTTTTGCTCGTCTTTGGCAATGTAGTTTCTTTCCTGCACAGTTGAAATTATCGGCGCGTAGGTTGACGGCCTGCCTATGCCGTTTTCTTCAAGGGTTTTAATCAAGCTGGCTTCGTTGTATCTTGGAGGCGGTTCTGTGAAGTGTTGGGAGGGGACTATTTTTTTCAGTTCCAACAGTTCTTCCTCAATTAATTCCGGAAGCTCTTTTTCTTCAAATTTCATAGGATAAACCTTTAAGAACCCGTCAAATTTTAAGGTTTGGCCGTTTGCTCTAAAAGTGTATTTTTGGTTCTGTGTTTCAATTTCAACCGCAGAAGAACTAAAAATCGCGGGTGACATTTGGCAGGCGATAAATCTGCGCCAAATAAGTTCGTATAATTTATGCTGGCTCGCCATAATAGAACTCTTTATTTTTTCCGGAGTGTTTTCCGGATAAGCAGGCCTTATCGCCTCATGGGCTTCTTGCGCCTTGCCTTTCGCCTTGTATTTTTTGAAAAAACCGGGCCAATAATTATTTCCAAAATTTTCTTTTATGAATTTTTCAGCGACAAAAAGCGATGTTTCGGAAAGATTTAATGAGTCGGTTCTGTGATAGGTGATATGCCCGTTTTCGTAGAGTTGTTGGGCGAGCCGCATTGTAAATTTTGCCGGGAATCGGAATTTTTTCCACGCTTCCTGCTGTAGTGTGCTGGTAGTGAAGGGAGGCAGAGGATTTTTCTTTGCTTCTTTTTTTTCAACTTTTCCAACCTTATATTCCGCGTCTTTTAGGTCTTCTAAAATTTTATCCGTCTCTTCTTTTGTTTTGATTCCAAGTTTTGGAATAACATCGCCATCTTTTTTCACCAACAAGGCTCCAAATTCAGTTTGCTTATTTTGATTTTTAATTTTATTGAAAAGGGCTTCAATATTCCAGTATTCTTGTTTCTTGAAATTTTCAATTTCTTTTTCCCTTTCCGCCACCAATCTTACCGCCACTGATTGGACTCTTCCCGCGGAAAGTCCTCTCGCCACTTTTTTCCACAGAAAAGGGGATAGTTTGTAGCCCACAATTCTGTCTAAAATTCTCCTTGCCTGCTGAGCATTAACCAAATTTAAATCAATCGTTCGCGGATTTTCAATAGCATGGGCAATGGCTGATTTCGTTATTTCATGGAAAACAATTCTTTTCGGATTGTCCAATTCAAGAATTTGGGCGAGGTGCCAGGCGATCGCTTCTCCCTCGCGGTCTTCGTCGGTCGCGAGAATAGTTGATTTTATTTTTTTCGCTTCTTTTTTTAATTCTGAAATTGTTTTTCTTGCTTTTAGAGGAATTACATATTTCGGAGTAAAGTTATTTTCCACATCAACGCCAAGTTCGCTTTTCGGCAGATCTCGCACATGGCCAAAAGAAGCAAGGACTTTGTAGTCCTTTCCTAAAAATTTTTTTATTGTATTGGCTTTTGTCGGACTCTCTACGATAATTAACTGCATAGATAATTAAAATTGACGGATTGAAAATTAAAGAATTAACGGATTAAATTCTCAATTCGTTAATCCGTTAATTAAAAATTAGAAATTAACGCCGTAGGGCATAAATATTTCCCCCTAGATTCCTTATTTTTTCTTCCATTTCCAAGATAGCAAGAATGCCTGCTGTTTTGGCGGCGCTTAATTTTGTCGTTTTGATTATTTGATCTATATGCAGTCCGCCCTCTTCCAAAATATTAAGGATTAAATTTTCTTCCGCATTTTGACCGCCTATTTCGTTTGTATCGTTGTTCTCGGCCAATGTCAAATTTAACTCTTTTAAAATGTCGTTGCTGTTTTCAATTAGTTTGGCTCCTTTTTTAATCAGAAAATGGGGACCCTTGGAGTTTAAAGAATATATGGATCCCGGCAAAGCAAAGACCTTTCTGTCTTGCTCAAAGGCGCAATCTGCGGTTATTAATGCTCCGCTTCTCTGTTTCGCTTCAATTACTAATACACCCAAAGAAAGACCGGAGATTATCCGGTTTCTTTGGGGAAATGTCCAGCGAGTTCCTTGAGTTCCGGGAGGATATTCTGAAATCAAAAGTCCGCCGGTTTCTAATATTTTTTCCGCAAGCCTCATATTTTCAGATGGATAAATGCTCTGTTTGTCTACACCCGTTCCAAAAACAGCGATTGTTCTTTTTCCTCTTTCAATCGTTGCCCAATGAGCGAATGAATCAATGCCCGGAGCCAATCCGCTTACAATGGTTAATCCGGCTTCGGCTAAATTTCCCGCTATATCTATAGTGGCTTGCTTGCCATAGCTGGAACAGTTTCTTGCGCCCACAACAGCGAAGAGCGGTTCGTTTTGTTTTATTTCACCCCTAAAATAAAGAATTTTCGGGGGATTTTTTATTTTTTTGAGGTCTGCCGGATAATTTTTATCGTCTATTGTTATTTTTTCTATATATTCTTGCATTGTTAAAATGATAACATGAAAGGGATATATCCCATAAATTCTACTTACTCATTATTAATACGATCGTATAAAAAGTGAGTAAGTCGCTGGAATAATGTTTTGGGTATTATCGCGCATTATTTTGAATTTATTTTGTATAGTAAATTTCATCGTGGTATATTTTCTACGATCGTAGGAAATTTACTACGATGAAAAAGTATTTTTTTTAAAGATGTTTCCAAGGTTAGAAAATATTTTCAATAGCAGAAAATATTTTTAAGGATGGAGATTGATTGTTGTATTGTTTCTGAGAGGATTTTCTCTTCGCTTTCGCTGAATTTTTCAAGCACAAATTGTTCGGTATTTTCCGGCTTGCCTATTTTGGGAAGGATGCCAATTCTTATTCGCGAGAAATTTTTAGTTCTCAATGCGTTTATTATTGATTTAACGCCTTTATGTCCGGCAGAGCCGCGGTTTTGGGAAATCTTTATTTCTCCGATAGGCAAATCAATGTCGTCATGAATGACAATAAAACCAATTTCTACGGGAATAATCTCACCCACCTTTCCTCCCCCTCTTTGATGGGGAGGAGCGAGGATGGGGAGAAATGAGGGAGTAGTTTGCTTTGCATTATTGAAGTTAATGATGGATTTTATTGCTTTGCCGGATTTGTTCATAAATGTCCGGGGCTTGGCAAGAATTATTTTTTTATCATTGATAATGCTTTCAGAGATCAGAGAGTTGAATTTTTTATACAGCTTAAATTCAGGAAAATTATTTTCCTCCGCGAAGTTGTTAATAATTCTAAATCCTATATTATGCCGGGTAAATTCGTATTTTTTTCCCGGATTTCCGAGTCCCGCAATAATCATCATAGTTTGATTGTATCATTTTATGCGCTATTGACAAGATATTTTGCTTGTGTATACTGAAAATAGGAATGTTTTTTTAGCTCTTTTGTCAGACGGCTGTCTCGGTCTTGCCGAGCAGGTGATAGGCGTAGGTGTCGGAAATTGAACGGATTCTTTTATAGGAGGTAGGAGATGCCTACCGCGAGTGGAGTGCCGCCCTAGCTATTGTTGTGTGAGGAATTTATCACCTTAGCCATTTGGCGCTAGGACCGGGGTAATCCCTCCGTCCACACGATAAATCGGGCCTAATCCTTTGTCTTCGGACATCCGGATAGGCCCATTTTTTTTGTTCTCTTTCGTAAAAACGAAAGAAAATAACCCCCCCGTAGCTTTAGCGAAGGGGAGTGGCGGAGTAGTTAACAATGGCGAAGGAGGGTGTGGAAAACTAATTTTGCATTTTTTTTGGATATAACTTATAATAAGATTAGTTTTTTCCCCCGTTAGTTTTTTTAACTGGCTGATTCGCCATGACCGCGTTATGGTTGGGCGATAAATGTGGATGGGCATTACTTTGAAATGGTACTGCCTATGAGGAAGTGAACATTGATTATTTAGAAGCTACGAGGTTGAAGACGAGTATGGCGTAAGGGCCAAACGATTCTGCAAGGGTGAAGTTTGGGAAACCAACTTCACCTAATTTTTTTTGCGCTTGCAGAAATTAAATATATTTGTTATTATAAAAGCACTTTGAATTCGTAATAAGAGTATAATTATGGCTAAGAAATTTTTTAGTTTTGTTTGGGAAATTTTGAAAATAACGATTATCGCTTCTGCGATTGTTTTGCCTGTAAGGTATTTTTTGTTTCAGCCGTTTTTGGTTAAAGGACCTTCAATGGAGCCGAATTTTACAAATAACGATTATTTGATTATTGACGAAATTTCTTATCGCTTCAGGGCGTTTCAAAGAGGCGAGGTTGTTGTTTTTAAGTTTCCCTTAAATACTTCCCAAATGTTTATAAAAAGAATCATAGGGCTTCCAGGGGATATGGTGGAGATAAATAACGGGGAAATTAAGATCTCTAAAGACGGAAAAACAGAAGTCCTTGACGAATCGGAATATCTTAATTCAACATTGAAAACAGAAGGGAATATTTCGGTTGTTTTAAACCAGAATGAATATTTTGTGCTAGGAGACAATCGGGAAGCGTCTTTTGATTCAAGACGTTTCGGCGTTTTGCCTGAAAATGATATTATAGGCAGAGTGGTATTTAGAGCATGGCCGTTTGCCGCTTTAGCGGCATTCGGAGCGCCGGTTTATTAATAATAAAATTATCTATGCCAAAAAATTTAAGATTTCAGACGCCGACAGGGATGAGCGATATTTTGCCTGAAGAACAAAAGTATTATAAGAAGATTTACGACATTGTCGCGGAAATAGCTGATTTTTACGATTTCGGGAAGATTAACACTCCTGTTCTCGAAAATTCAGATCTTTTTGCGAAAAGCATAGGCGCGTCAACCGATATTGTCAATAAAGAAATGTATTCTTTTAAGACAAAAGGCGGGGATTCTTTGGCGTTAAGGCCGGAATGGACGGCGCCGATAGCGAGAGCGTATATTGAAAACGGAATGCAGTCATTGCCCCAGCCGGTGCGGCTTTGGTATTTTGGTCCTTGTTTCCGGCACGAAAGGCCGCAAGCCGGAAGATATCGCCAATTTTGGCAGTTCGGTTTTGAGGTTTTTGGAGAAAGCGATTCTGTTATTGACGCCCAGACCATTCAGATTTTCTATAATATTTTCAAGGAACTGAAGCTGAAAAATATCATTGTTGAAATAAATAGCATGGGCGACAGCAATTGCAGGCCTTATTATAAAAAGCTATTGGCTAATTATTTGAAAACAAAGGAATTTGCTTTATGCGTTGATTGCAGGAAAAGAGCAAGGGAAAATGTTTTGCGGATTCTGGACTGCAAGGAGGGGAAATGCCAGCCGATAAAAAATCAAGCGCCTCAGATTCTTGACCACCTTTGCGATGAATGCAAGACGCGCTTCAAACAAGTATTGGAATTTTTAGATGAAATAGAGTTGCCCTATATCCTTAATCCGTATTTGGTCAGGGGATTGGATTATTACACAAAAACTGTTTTTGAAATTTTTACCGGGAGCAAAGAATCTAACGGACAGGGACCTCAAGCTTTGGCAGGCGGGCTTGCCCTCCAACGGCTTGAACCGCAGGCTCTGGCAGGCGGGGGCAGGTATGATAAATTGGTAAAATTATTGGGGGGACGGGATATTCCGGCCTGCGGAGGAGCGGCTGGAATAGAAAGGATTGTAAAATTGCTCAAAGCGCAGGACGAGGGTCCGCAGAAGAGGGCGGAAGTTTCAATATTTTTAGCTCAGTTGGGCGATTTAGCAAAAAGGAAATGTTTAAAGATTTTTGAGGAATTCAGAAAGGCGAATATAAGAGCGGCGGAGTCGCTTGGCAAAGATTCTTTGAAATCCCAATTGAATAAAGCGAACCGGCTGGGTGTTAGATATTCATTGATTCTGGGACAGAAAGAAGCGCTAGAGGGAATTATTATAATAAAAAATATGGAAACAGGAAAACAAGAGACGATAAAATTGGATAAAGCCGTGGAGGAGATAAAAAAGAGATTAAAAAAATGACCGCGAGGCGGTCACCCTGAGCCGTAGGCGAAGAGTCTCATAAAACAATCAAACTGTTTGTGTGCCTACCAGATAGGCACACAAACAAATCCCACTCTTTGGCGGGATTTGAAATTAAAAATTCGCAAATGGATTGTTTATTTTGCAAAATAATAAATAAGGAATTGCCTTCTGGTATTGTTTTTGAGAATAGTATTGCTGTTGCCATTAAAGATATTTATCCTAAAGCGCCTGTCCATATCTTGATTATTCCTAAAAAGCATATTGTCTCAATAAACCAGATGGAGGAAGCGGATAAAGAATTGATGGGAGGGTTATTTTTAATTGCCAAACAAATAGCCGTAAAGAAAAAATTAAACGGCTATAAATTATTATTTAATGTCGGACGCGAAAGTGGGCAGATTGTTGACCATCTGCACCTGCATTTGTTAGGAGGAAAGATGGATTTAGAATTGTAAATTATAAAATATAGAATACAAACCTCAAAATACAAAATTAAGGTATATATTATCGCGAAGCGACACATTAATTTTGAGTTTTGAGTTTTGAGTTTAGTTATTATGCCTTTAGAAATAAAAAAAGATAATAGAGAGACATCGCAGAGCTTGGTTCGCCGGTTTTCCAAAAGGGTGAAACAAAGCGGGATTTTGATGCGGGCGAGAAAAAATCGTTTTATGGTCAGGAATAAAAGCGAGCAGACGCAAAAAAAATCTGCCTTAAGGAAGGAGCAACTGAGGAAAGAGTACGAATTGGCGGAAAAAATGGAGAAACCCAAAGAACGAAGGTAGAAGCGGGGAGCTATTTTTTATTTTCCTAAAGCTGTTTTTATAGACAAATTCTGTTTAGTTTAAAAATTTTTAATTTTTAATGATTTAATTTTTAAACAGTTTCGAAATTAAAAATTGAATCATTTAAAATTGATTCAAAATTAAAGGAATGGGGAATATAAAAGAAGCGATAAAAAATAAATTGGGGGAGTTTATGAAGCAAGACGACGAAATAGGTCGTTCCACTTTAAGGATGTTTTTGGCTGGTATTTTGAGCAAGGAAAAAGAAAAAAGGTATAAGATTTCAAAATTAGAGCCGGGTTTGGCGAAGCAAGAACTGCAGAAAAAATCAGAGTTGGGAGACGAGGAAATAGTGGATGTTGTTTGTTCTGAAATAAAAAAACGGAAAGACGCCGCGGCTATGTTTAGAGTGGGAAACAGGCCGGAGCTTGCCGAAAAAGAAGAAAAAGAAATCGGAATTTTGCAAAAATATCTGCCGGAACAGATTTCTGAAGATGAACTTAAAAAAATAGTCAAATCGGCGATAGAAAAAATAAGAGCAGAAGAGATTCACCCCGTTAAATACGCCAAAGGCGGTGTTCCGCTAAAAGCGGAACAATTCAACAGAGTAAAAGATATGGGCAAGGTTATGGCGGAAATAATGCCAAAAATAAAAGGAAAGGCAGACGTTGGTTCAGTATCTAAAATAGTAAAGGAGCTTTTATCTATTCTTTAATTATAAATAATATGACGAGAGATACTCCCGTCATATTGTTGATTCGTAATTTTAATTTTATGCCGGAACAAGTATTTCAGCAAAAAGAGAAATTAATCGGCATTGGCGATCTTTTTAGAAACGTTTGGAAAATTTATTCAGATAAATTTTTAGTTTTAGCCGGGATTGCGGTTGTTCCCGGCATTTTTTATTTTTTTCTGGGGATAATATCAGGATTTGCGGAATCCGCGGGGACTTCCAGTCAGCTTTTGTTTTTTATAATACGATCAGCTGTTTTTCTGCTTGCCGTCTGCGGGTTGGTTATAAATATACTGGCAAATTGCGCTTTGATTTTTGCGATAATTTATAAAGACCAAATCGGGTTCGGAATTAAGGAATCTTTTTCTATCGCTTGGAGCAAATTTTTTTCTTACGCCTGGGTTTCTTTTTTGGCAGGTATTTTTATTTTCAGCGGATTTTTTCTTTTTATAATTCCAGGAATTATTTTTTTCGTATGGTTCGCTTTTTCTTTGTTTGTTTTCGCGGACGAAGGGGTAAAAAGATTAAATGGGATAAAAGGAATGAGCGCTCTTTTTAGAAGCAAAGGACTCGTAAGGGGGTATTGGTGGAAAATTTTTTGGCGGTTTTTTGTCTTATTTTTTATTTTTTTTATTGCCGCGGCTTTTGTTAATTTCATCTCCGATAATGCGGGCGCTCCGTTTTTGGGCAATATATTTAGCATCCTCGCAGCCCCTTTTATTTTGGTCTTTAATTTTTCAGTTTACAACGGATTAAAGAGCATTAAGGAAGGTATTCCTTTTGTCGCGCCGGAGAGGAGAGAGAAAATAAAGCTTATCTTAATATGTTTGGCTGGCGTTTTAGTCGCGGTAGTTATAATTTTAGCCGTAATAACCCCATCGCTATGGTTGAGATTAATAATCTGACAAAAATTGCGGTTTCAAAATTATTCTTAAAGAGAGTTGCAAAAAAAGTTTTAATGGGCGAAAATAGAATAAAAGAAGAGTTGTCTATCGCAGTTGTGGATGAAAAAGAGATAGAGGAATTGAACAGCCGTTTCCGAGGGAAAAAGGAACCGACGGATGTGCTGGCATTTAGCGGGAATTATGAATTTTTTGACCCGGGAAACCAGATTGGGTTGGGGGAAATGGTTATTTGTCCGGAAAAAATCATGGAAAACGCAGAAAAATACAATATGGAGTTTGATAAAGAATTGGCAAGAGTTTTAATTCACGGAATTTTGCATTTGATGGGATACGACCATGAGAAGAGCAAAGCAGATGCTGTAAATATGAGAGAAAAAGAGGAGTATTATTTGACCAAATTCCTAATTTCTAATTGACCTAATTTCTAAATAATGTCCTAAGTCTCAAATCCCAGAGACGATAAGATTGTTTATAAATTAAAAATTAAAAATTCGCTTATGCGTTCTCGCATTATCACGGCAATAGACATCGGCTCCAGTTCTATTAAATTGCTTTCTGTTGCTCAAAAATTAAAGGACCAGAATTTTGAGGTTTTAAGCCTTCGCCAGGGATTATCAGCCGGCATAAGGAAAGGGGTTGTCATTGATATTTCCAAAGCGTCTAAAGCAGTCGCGGAAATTGTAAGGAAGGCAGAACAGGATTGCAATCAAAGAATAGAAATGGTTTATGCCAATATCGGCGGCGCCCATCTTTCCAGTAATTCTTCACATGGCCTGGTTTCTGTTTCCCGGGCAGACAGAAAAATTTCAGAAGAAGATATTGATAGAGTCTTGCAGGCCGCTCAGACATTTTCTTTGTCTTCAAATAAAGAAATTATTGATGTTTATCCGAGGGAATACGCTGTTGACGGTCAAGGCGGGATAAAGGAGCCATTAGGAATGGAGGGGGTGCGATTAGAGTCGGATGTTTTGGTTTTATGCGGGTTTTCGCCTTATTTAAAAAATTCTTCCCAAGCAATTGCGAATTCCGGTTTTCATCTTCAAGGACTAATTCCCTCCGCCATGGCTTCCAGCAGAGCTGTTTTAAATGACAGAGAAAAGGAATTAGGGGTTTGTGTTTTGGACATAGGGGCAGGGTCAACTGATATGTCTGTTTTTGAAGAAGGAGGGTTGATACACGTTGCTGTTTTTCCGGTCGGGTCGGCGAATATTACGAATGATATCGCGATTTGCCTTAAAACAGACATTAACGCGGCTGAAAAGATAAAATTGGAATTTGGTTCCTGTAAGAAATTCGGAGAGTCCGAACAAAAAGGAAAAAAATCAGAAAAAAAGATATTATTGGAAGGGGAGGACGGTTTGTTTTTTTCTAAAAAAATATTATCAAATATTATTGAAGCAAGGGTTTCGGAAATTTTTGAATTTGCCAATAAAGAGCTTAAAAAAATTTCTAAATTCGGAATGCTTCCAGCAGGCATTGTCCTTACGGGCGGAGGCGCGAAACTTCCCGGCATAAAAGAGCTGGCAAAAGAAGAGTTTAAATTGCCCTGCAGAATAGGATTTCCGGAAGAATTTTTTTCAGCCCAGCAGGACCCTTGTTTTTCCACAGTCTGCGGGCTTGCGTTGGAAGCGGACGAGGCAAGCGGGCCAAGGGATAACTGGCAGGGCATAAAAGAAGGCGTGGGGAACAAAATAAGAAAGTTTTTCAGAATTTTTATCCCGTAGCCGGCGGTTAGTTTGATTTTGAATCACGAAAATCCTTTTGAGTATTTTGTTTCGGTTTGAAGGCGAGCCGAAGCAAAAATTTTGAGGCATACTGAAGAATGAAAGTATGCCGAAAAATTTTTGTAAAGGCGCAGCCCAAACCAAAACACAAAGAGTTAAAGGAATTTCGTGATTCAAAGTCATTAATGTATGCAATCAAATATAAAGATAAAAGTTGTCGGGGTTGGGGGCTCGGGCGGAAACGCTATTTCCCGGATGATGAAATGCAAGATAAAGGGAGTGGAACTTATAGCCGTAAACGCAGATGGACAAGACCTTAAAAAAGCGAAAGCGCATTGCAAGATAAGGATAGGCAGGGAACTGACAAAAGGCCTGGGCACGGGAATGAATCCGGAGATTGGTAAAAAAGCAGCCGAAGAACAGCGGGAAGAAATTGTCCAAGCGCTTTCAGGCGCTGATATGGTTTTTATTACCTGCGGATTGGGCGGAGGTTGCGGAGGCGGGGCAAGCCCTGTTGTGGCGGGGATAGCTAAAGATCTGGGCGCTTTGACTTTGGCAGTCGTGACAAAACCGTTTTCTTTTGAGGGGCTGCAAAGGGCTGAAGTGGCGGAAGAATGTCGGAAAAAACTAAAAGAAAAGGTTGATACTTTAATTGTTGTTTCAAATGATAAGCTGTCCTTAATTTTAGATCCGGAAGCAACGATTTCAAACGCTTTTTGGTCGTGCGACGAAATCTTAAGGCAGGCGGTTCAGGGGATTTCTGATTTGATTGTTTTGCCCGGCATAATAAATATTGATTTTGCGGCCGTGAAATCAATTATGAAGGACTCTGGTTCAGCGCTTTTCGGAATTGGCACGGCCTCTGGACATGAAAGAGTAAAAGAAGCTGTTGCAAAGGCCTTGGGATCGCCATTATTAGGCGTTTCCTGCAAGGGAGCGAAAGGAGTGCTTTTTAATGTTTCCGGAGGCAAGGATATTGCCTTGGCCGAAGTTGACCAGGCCGCGAAAATAATAACTCAGGAGGTTTCGCCGGAAGCGAAAATAATTTTTGGGGCTATCCAGAACGAAAAGCTCAAAAAAGGAGAAATAAAAATAACCGTGATTGCCACAGGATTTTAATTTATTATGAGCTTGATTGGTTTTTTTAGAGAAACTATAATTGAAGTATAAAAAACAAAAAATAACAATTGATGATTTGATGTTAATAGTCCAAAAGGGATTTAACGGTACTGACGAAAAAATGGAAAAATGATTTAAAGATGTTGACGCTCGATTTGAAAAGGTTGACACCAAATTCAAATGGGTTAATGCTTGATTGGGAAATCTTGAAAGTGGCGTGGAAGAAATAAAGCTTAAATTTGATAATGTTCCTTATGGTTTTTAATTAAATGCCATAGATAATCGTTTGAGAAAAGTTGAAACGAAATTAGAAATTAAATCTAATGGATTCTATGAAATTTTTATATTCCCAAACATTGGACGATTAGGAGGGGTGATTACAAAATATGCAAAAACTTCCGCTTGTGGGCGGAAGTTTTTTGTTGGTAAACGGTAAATATTTTTGACTACGATAACAAGCGATCGCGTTTTTGCGTAGTCAAGATGCAAAAAAATGAGTTTTCCACAGGTTGAAGATTTTTTCAGGGCTTGACCCACTTTTTATCTGGGCTAAAATATAATAACGATTTCTATATTTTACAATTTTTTTAATAAAAAAACCGCAGTTTGCTCTGCGGTTGTAGTTTCTATTATTTTCTGATTTATTACTTTTGATTACGAAATGCTTTCTTGGTATTTTTTCCAAATTTCAGAGCGAAAATTTGGAAAAAAGACCTGAAACTCGTTTTTTTATTGGGCATTTCGTAATTCAAATGTATTCCTATTATGGAGAATAAAATTGTCAAAATTCAAAAAAGGAATGGCGAAATTGTTGACTTCAGTCATGATAAAATCACTGATGCGATTTTTAAGGCGATTACAGCGATTGAGCAGGGCGACGGGAAAAAATCAAAGCAGTTGTCGGACAAGGTGGTGGAGATTATGAATAGGAGGTTTAAGAAAGACGAACTTCCCCAAGTGGAGCAGATTCAGGATGTTGTTGAAGAGGTTTTGATAATGGAAGGAATGGTGGATATTGCCAGGGCCTATATTTTGTATAGAGAACAAAGGAGAAGAATTAGGGAAGCGACGAAAGTTGTTGACGAATCAAGCGAAAAAATTGACAGCTATTTGAAAGAGCTTGACTGGCAGGTTAACGAAAATGCCAATATGACTTTTTCTTTGCAGGGATTGAATCAATATGTCGGCTCGTATATTTCCAAAAAATATTGGCTGAATAAAATTTATCCCAAAGAAGTAAGGGAAGCGGGGGCCAACGAGGATTTTCATATCCATAATTTAGAGATATTAGCTCCGTATTGCGCCGGGTGGGATTTGTATGACTTTTTAAAAAAAGGATTTGGCGGAGTAAGCGGCAAGTTGGAGTGCAGGCCCCCGAAACATTTAAGGACAGCTCTCGGCCAACTGATCAATATTCTTTTTACCCTTCAAGGAGAAACAGCCGGCGCAAACGCTGTTTCCAATTTTGACACGCTTTTGGCGCCTTTCATCCGCTATGACGGATTGGCTTATCCGCAAGTAAAGCAAGCGATGCAGGAATTTTTATTTAATTGTATGGTGCCAACTCGGGTCGGATTTCAGAGCTTGTGTTGGGACGAAATAGTGATAATTAAAGAAAAAGGAAAAATTAAATTTGAAGAAATAGGAAAATTGATTGATAAAGAGTTTAATAAAAATCCTCATCGGATTATTGAAAAAAATTCTCAAAGCTACGCAGTAGAAAACCACGACGATTATTATACTCTTTCTTTTGATAAAAATGGCAAGGCCGTTTGGGCTAAAATTAAAGCCTTTATTAGGCATAAGGTTCCTAAAAATTCAGGATTTGTGAAAATAAAAACCAATAGAGGCGAAGCGAAAGTTTCTCGAGCCCACTCTTTGTTTAGTTTTCAGAAGTTTGACGGTAAATTTAATCCGCTGGCAAAATCGGCTGAAGATATTAAAATTGCCAGAGATTACCGCCAATTAAATCCGGAAAATCATTTTCTTTCTTTAAAATTTTTAGAAAACTCTGGGAGAAAAAAACAAATTGATTTGGTGGAAATTATAAATAATATTCCTCAACTTCAAAAAAATGTTTTTGTCCAGATTAATCCTACGCGAACATTGGAAGGAATTCGCCGGAATATTCTTTTAGAAAAGCAAAGTTTTGTTCCTTTTTATAAAGAATTTGGCTTAAAAGATAGAGGAATCTGGCAGGATTGGCTTGAAAGAAAATCAATAAGATATGATATTTGGCGGAGATACGGAGAGCAAAAACAGGAAATTAATTTTAAGTTTAAAAACAGCGAAAATTATTATCCTAGAATTTTAAAAGGGAAAATTTTAGAGGAATTTGTTAAATTATGCGCTTGGTATATTATAGAGGGCCATACGGCGATTTCCACGCCGCTTTATATTTCACAATCACCATCTGACAATTCGGAAGAAATTATAGGGCTTCTCAGGGGTCTGGGCGCTTTAGGACAAATCGCTGAAAATAGCAGTTATTCTCCTAAGAAAAAAGTTTCAGGTAAGGTTTTTAAAATAACCGGCAAAGGACTTTTGTGCGAGATAGTCGGCAGAATTTGTGGTTATTTGTCTTTTAATAAAATAATTCCTTCTTTTATTTTTGAATTGAGCCCTGAATACCAGGAAATTTTCTTAAAAACATTATTGAAGGGCGATGGAAGCGAGTATGAAAACCATTGGGATTTTGGCACCACTTCTAGAAAACTGGCAACCGGGTTGGGTTTGCTGTTGGCCCAAAATAATTACCGTTTTAATGTTTATACAGAAAATACCAGTCAAAAAAATATTAAATGGCGGGATAAACTTATAGTTAGGATACATAAAAATAACTCCAAACCAAGAAAATTTTATTTTGTTAATGATTTTGAAGCGAGCGCTTGCTTAAAAGTAGATACTTTTGAATATCAGAAAGATTACGAATACGATATTTCGGTTGATCTGCCCCAGGAGAATTTTATAGGCGGAACAGGACTTTTAGTTTTTCATAATACGCCTTTTTTAAATGTTACGTTGGACATTAATGTTCCTTCTTTTTTGGCGAAACAGCCGGTGATTGCGGGGGGCGTTCCCCAGAAAGAAATATATGGGGACTTTCAGTCGGAAATGGATATGTTTAATAAGGCGTTTTACGAAGTTATTGTAGAAGGAGACGCTAAGGGCAGGCCGTTCACTTTTCCGATCCCGACTGTTTCAATCACAAAGGACTTTAATTGGGATAATCCTGTTTTAGACCCTCTTTGGGAAGCAAGCGCGAGATATGGAATTAATTATTTTCAGAATTTTATCAAATCGGATATGAAACCAGAGGATGTCAGGAGTATGTGTTGCCGATTACGTTTGAATAATAAGGAGCTTTATATGAGGGGAGGAGGGCTTTTCGGATCGGCTCCGCTCACGGGTTCGATCGGGGTCACGACAGCCAATCTTCCGAGGATAGGGTATCTTTCCAAAACGAAAAAAGAATTTTTTGAACGACTGGGAAATGTTATGGATCTGGCAAAAGAGAGCTTAGAAATTAAAAGAAAGGCCTTGGAGAATTTTATGGAAAAAGGGCTTTACCCGTATTCCAGATTTTATCTTTCTTCAGTGAAGAAAATGAGGGATTCTTATTTCGGCAATCATTTTTCAACAATCGGGCTGATAGGCATGAATGAAGCCTTGCTTAATTTCTTGGGCGAGAATATAGCGTCAAAATCAGGAAAGAGATTTGCCTTGGAAGTGCTTGATTATATGCGGGAAAGATTGATTAAATACCAAGAGGAAACTGGAAATTTGTATAATCTTGAAGCAACGCCCGGAGAGGGGACGAGTTATAGGCAGGCGAAGTCGGACCGGGAAAAATATCCGGATATTATAACTGCTGGCACGAAAGAGTCGCCTTATTACACGAATTCTTCCCAATTGCCGGTGAATTACACAGATGATGTTTTTGAGGCGTTGAAACTTCAGGACGATTTGCAATGCAAATATACCGGAGGAACTGTTTTCCATATGTTTTTAGGGGAAAAGATTGATGAAATTTCAATGGCTAAAAATTTAGTGAAAAAGGTTTTTGAAAACTTCAGTTTGCCCTATATTACCTTGACGCCGACTTTTTCAATTTGCCCGAGCCATGGATACTTGTCAGGCGAGCATTTTTTCTGCCCGGAATGCGCCATAAAACAACCCTGCGAGGTTTATTCAAGAGTTGTCGGCTATATCCGTCCTGTCCAGCAGTGGCATATTGGAAAAAAGCAGGAATTTAAAGAGCGAAAAGAATTTAAAGCAAAAATTTAAGGAGTGCTATTTTTTAATTTTTAATTTCAAATCCCGTCAAAGAGCGGGATTTGTTTGTGTGCCTATCTGGTAGGCACACAAACAGTTTGATTGTTTTTAGTAGGGATTATAAAATAAAATATGATTATCGGCGGACTGCAAAAATTAACTTTAATAGACTTTCCAGACAGATTAGCTGCCACGGTTTTTCTAGCTGGCTGTTCGTTCCGCTGTCCTTGGTGCTATTCGTCAGAGCTTGTTCTGCCGGAAAAAATTGGAAAACATCCTACAATTTCCGAAAAAGAATTTTTTGATTTTTTAAAAGAAAAACAAGGACTGTTAGACGGAGTGGTAATATGCGGAGGAGAACCGACAACGGATAATAATTTGCCGGATTTCGCGAAAAAGATTAAAGAGTTTGGCTACGCGATAAAATTAGACACAAACGGGACAAATCCCGCAATGCTGGAAAATTTAATTGATAAAATATTGGTTGATTATATTGCTATGGATATTAAGGCGCCGTTTGCGGCGAAATTCGAAATACTAAATCCTAAATTCGGAATCTCGAATTACGAAAGAGCGGTTGGGGTGAAAGTGGATTTGGAGAAAATAAGAAAAAGCGTGAAAATAATAAAAAATTCAGGAATTGATTACGAATTTAGAAGCACGGTTGTGCCCGGTATCCACACAAAAGAGGATATTATACAAATTGCCAAAGATATCAGCCCGGCAAAGAAATACTATCTGCAAAATTTTAGGCCAGAAAAAACATTAGATCCGAAATTTGAAAAAATAAGACCTTATCGCCGGGAATATCTTTTGGAAATCCAAAAAGCAATCTCTCCATTTTTTGATATTTGCCGGATAAGATAGGGATATATAGCGGGAACATTTCTCGCTATGATCATAGCGAGAAATGTTCCCGCTATTTATTTTGCAATGACTGATTCAAAGATATTTTTTTATCTCTGCCTTTCTTTGATTGTTGGAGTTTTTGCAAGTTCTGCTTTTGCGGTTTTGCTGGATTTTTCTTTCAACGAAGCCGTTTTTTTATTTATATGCGCTTGTTTGGCGGTTTCTGGAATAATTTTAATTTCTGTTTTTTGGGGACAGAAAAATGTCGTTGTTCTGGGATTTTGCCTTATTTTTTTCGCTCTTGGATTTTTTAGGCATCAGGCGCAGGAATTGGGGATTAAGAATAACGAATTAAAAAAGTATAATAATTCGGGAGAGGAAATAATTTTAACCGGAGCAGTTGTTAGAGAGCCGGATGTCAGAGAGAAAAGCGGGAAATTAACAATAGGGAATATTGAAGTTCAAAACTACGGGAGCATGTCCCGTAGTTTTGAGGGCAAGATTTTAGCTACTATTCCGCGTTATCCGGAGTACAAATATGGTGATAAATTGAGAATTACAGGGAAATTAGAAACCCCGGCAATTTTTGAGGATTTTAATTACAAAGATTATCTAGAGAAAGAAGGGATTTATTCAGTCCTTTATCTCCCAACGGTTGAACTTTTGGAAAATCAAGCCAACAGGGGTCATGTCTTTGCTATTTTCGGAAAGATTTTGGATTTTAAGGGGCGGTTAAGGCAAGGGATTTATCAGAACTTGCCGCTTACTCAAAGTTCGGTTTTGGCGGCTATGATTCTCGGAGATAATAGCGCTATTTCTGACGAATTAAAACAGGAATTGAATTTTACGGGTAGTCGTCACATTATCGCTATTTCCGGAATGCACATCGTTATTATTGTGAATCTTTTAATGATTCTTTTGCTTGGTTTTGGCTTGTGGCGCGGACAGGCGTTTTATATTGCGATAATCATTATTTCTGTTTTTATTTTTATGACAGGGCTTCAGCCGTCCGGCATCCGGGCAGGAATAATGGGGGGGCTTTTGCTTTTGGGCCAGAAAGTCGGCAGAAAGTCCGCCAGTTTCCGCAGTATAATTTTAGCAGCCGCAATTATGTTGGCGATAAACCCTATGCTTTTATTCCACGATGTCGGCTTTCAACTTTCTTTTCTGGCAACTATGGGTATTATTTATTTGGAGTCGTCCATCCGCGATTGGCTGAAATTTCTTCCTGAAAATAATTTTTTCAAATTAAAGAGCATGATTTCAATGACAATGTCAGCCCAGATTTTTACTCTGCCGATTTTAATCTATAACTTCGGGAATTTTTCTTTGGTTTCTTTGCTTGTTAATATCTTGATTCTGCCGGCGGTGGATTGGATTATGATTTTCGGATTCATATACGCCGGGTCAGCCGCTGTTTCATCAATATTAGGATGGATTATTTCTTTTCCTACCTGGCTTTTGATAAACTATTTATTGAAAATAGTGGAATTATTTTCAAAATTAAACTGGTTGGCAATTGATTTTAAGAATATTCATTGGTTCTGGCTAGTTGTCGCCTATTTAATCATTGGAATTTTATCCTGGAAATTATTTCAACGCCGAAAGTTAAAATTTTTGGATTATTGAAAAAATTTTTGGCTTTTCCGCCCGATTTTTTTTATTTGTTTTTTTAAGGTATAATGATTGATATGGAGCAATTAAATGAACAATCTTTACCCCCCTTCGCTCCGATGGCCATCGGAGCTTCTAAAGCTTCGGTGGACAGGTCGGAGGGGTTGTTTTCCTCCGTAAGCGCGGAGGAAAACAAATTTTGGGTGGTGGCGGTGAATATGGGATATGGCCACCAAAGAACCGCTTATCCGTTAAAAAGATTCGCGGCAAGAGGGAATATTATCAACGCGAACGATTATTGCGGCATTACTGAAAAAGACAAAAATATCTGGGATTCCACCAGGGGTTTTTATGAATTCATATCAAGATTCAAAAAAATACCTTTAATAGGAGATATTGCCTTTCGTATTTACGATAAATTTCAGGAAATTCCCAGTTTTTATCCTAAAAGGGACTTATCAAAACCAACTATCGGACTGGATTATATTTATTCAATGATAAAAAATGGCTGGGGCAAGGACTTGATTTTAAAAATCGGGGACAGCGCCATTCCTTTAGTTTCAACTTTTTTTATTCCAGCTTTTATGGCTGAAGAATTCGGCTACCCTGGAGAAATTTTTTGCGTTATCTGCGACACTGATGTTTCTCGGACCTGGGCGGATCTAAATCCCGCGAAAAGCAGGATAAAATATTTTGCGCCTAATTCTTGGGTGGTGAACCGGCTGAAGCTTTACGGGGTAAAGGAAGAAAATATTTTTTTAACTGGCTATCCTTTGCCTTTGGAAAATATAGGAACAAGGCAGATGGAGGTCTTAAAAAATGATTTGGCGAAAAGAATTTTAAATCTTGACATAGACGGGGAATATCGCCGAAAGTACGGTGTTTTAATTAAAAGGCATCTCGGGACTTTGCCGGAAAAATCCGGTAGGCCTTTTACAATTATGTTTTCAATCGGAGGAGCTGGAGCTCAAAAAGAAATTGTCGTAAAATATCTTGCAAATCTGGCGGAAAAAATAAAAAATGGGGAGGCAAAGGCGATTGTCTCGGTCGGGACAAGAAAGGAAATTAGAGATTATTTTATTAAGAAAGCAATTCAGTTCGGGCTGGGAAATTTTTTAGGCGCGGGAATGGAAATAATTTTCGCTGAAACAATAGAAGAATATTTTAAAATTTTTAACCAAAAATTAAGGGAGGCGGATATTTTATGGACCAAACCGAGCGAGCTTTCTTTCTATAGCGGACTTGGATTGCCGATAATTATCGCTCCTTCAATCGGTTCGCAGGAGGACTTTAATAAAAAATGGATTTTAAGGATAGGAGCGGGAATTGTTCAGGAAAATCCCAAATATGCGAGCCAATGGATGCAGGATTATTTAAAAAGCGGAAGGTTTGTTGAAGCCGCGATGGCTGGCTTCTTAAAGTCGGAAAAATTAGGGACGTATAATATTGAAAGAATATGCCGTGGTTATTAGCCGCTGTTTTATCTTATTTTTTCTTTGCGATTGTTTCTTTGGGCGATAAATATCTTTTGTCCGGCCGTCCGAATCCTAAAATTTATGTTTTTTACTCCGGGATTTTAGGCGCTTTGGCCGTAATTTTAGCTCCTTTTGTCGGTTTTTTTGTTCCGGAAACAAGCCTGATTTTATTATGCTTGTTTGTCGGCGCTATCTATATATTCTCTTTGCTGGGAATTTTTGAAGGGTTGGAAAGATTTGAAGCGTCAAGAATAATTCCGGCAATCGGCGGGCTTTCTCCGTTTTTTGTTTTGGTTTTGGGGTATTTTTTTTCAGGAGGCAAAGAAGTTTTTTCATTTTTTCATTTTTTGGCTTTTCTGCCTTTAATTATCGGAACCGTTTTAATTTCTTTGGAGCCGGGTAAAAAAATATTTTCCAAAGGGCTTGGGATTTCAGCGATATCCGCTTTTCTTTTGGCCTTGCTTTTTGTTCTTACAAAATATGTTTATCTGGAAGTGCCATTTTGGACTGGCTTTATCTGGATAAGAATAGGGGCTTTTCTTACGGCTTTATTGTTTTTTTTTACCAAAGAAGTTGAGTCGGAAATTTTTAGGCGAAAGTTCTCTTTTAGCAGGAAAACCGGCGTGATTTTCATCGCAATTCAGATGGCCGGAGCGCTTGCTTTTATTCTGCAGAATTTGGCGATTGATTGGGCAGGCGTTGCTTATCTTCCGTTTGTTATTGCCCTACAGGGAGTTCAATATGTTTTTTTGTTCATTTCGGCAATTTTAATTTCTTTTAGATTTCCAAAAATTTTGCGGGAAAAATTTTCAAAAAAAATATTTTTGCAAAAAATTATCGCGATTTTTCTTATCTGCGTCGGTTTAGTTTTTTTAGTTATCCCCTAAACAGGTCGGTTAGAAAAACCCGCGATCGCGGATTTTCTTAACCGACCTGTTTTAACAACTATAAACCATGAAAAAGCTATGAAAAAATTTTTAAGAATTTTAGGGATTTGTTTTTTGGCTTTGGGTCTGGCGATTTTCGCTTTTTTGTTTGTCGGGTTTCCTGACAGCCATAAAAATGATATTGTTTGGGGCGTTAATTTTTCCCAAAAGCAAGCCCAAAATTTGGGAGTGGATTGGAAAGAAAATTATTTAGCCTTGCTTGATGATTTAAATGTTAGAAATTTAAGAATCGCTTCTTATTGGGATTTAATAGAAAAAAAACAGGGAAAATATGATTTTAGCGATCTGGATTGGCAGATCAAGACGGCCGAAGAGAGGGGGGCCAAAGTAATCTTAGTTGTTGGCAGGAAAACGCCGAGATGGCCTGAATGCCATGAGCCCGAGTGGGCTTTGAATTATGAATCAGCAATTATGAATCAGGAATTACTGAAATATATTGAAAAAATTGTGGATAGATATAAAGATTCAAGCGCGATTTGGGCGTGGCAGGTTGAGAACGAGCCGTTTTTTCCGTTCGGGGAATGCCCGAAATTTGATAAAGAGCTATTGAAAAAAGAAATTGAATTAGTAAGATTAATAGATGTAAGGCCTGTAATGATTTCTGAGAGCGGAGAAGTTCCTTTTTGGTTCAAGGCCGGCCGTTATGGAGATATAATCGGAATTACAATGTATCAAAAGGTCTGGTTTAAGGAGTTGAATAATTATATTTCTTATCCTTTTCCGCCGATTTTTTATTCCCGCAAAGCAGACATTATAAAATGGATTTTCCGCAAAAAAGTCCTTTGCGTTGAATTTCAGGCAGAACCATGGGGACCGAAACTTTTATATGATAATTTAGCGTTAAGCGAACAAGAAAAAACAATGAGTTTGGAGCAATTTAAGAAAAATGTGGAATTCGCGGAAAAAACGGGATTGGATAGTTTCTATTTATGGGGTTCGGAATGGGCTTATTGGATGAGAGAAAAACAGGCAAAGCCAAAGATATGGGAAGAAATGAGAAAATTATTCTGAAAAATAAAAGAGACCCGATGGGGTGCGCGGTAGCGCACGCTCATCAGGTCCAAATATAAAGCCAGATTCGTTAGAGAATCTGGCTTCGGAGGAGGGTGATAGAGGTTGCGGATCCGTGCCGCAACTATAATCCAAAAGAACAATAAGCGACTATTTTCTATATAGCAAAACCAAGATGCCTTGTCAATACCCATCGTTATCTATTATAATCCCGACATTAAATGAAAAAGAGCGGATTGCTCGGCTTTTAAAGTCCATAAAGAAACAGGAGTTTAGGGATTATGAGATTATCGTTGCGGATAATAATTCTTCTGATTGCACGAGAAAGATAGCAATTGATTACGGATGCAGAATAACAAGCGGCGGTTTGCCAGCGAAAGGGAAAAATAGCGGCGCTAAGGCGGCAAAAGGCAAATCACTTTTATTCCTTGACGCGGACGCTGTTTTGCCTGAGAAATTTCTTGAAGAAAGTATAAAAGAGTTTAATAAAAGGAAATTAAATGTCGCTTCGTTTCGTATTATACCCATTGAGGGAAAAGCGCTTTATCGTTTCGCTTCAGATGCTTTTTATAATTTTCCCATTCTTGTTCTGGAAAAAATTCTACCCCACGGAGCCATAGCTATATTGATTGAAAAAAAACTTTTTGAGGAATTGGGCGGGTTTGACGAGAAAATAAAATTAGCGGAAGATCATGATTTGATAAGAAAGGCGGCGAAAGTAGCCATGTACGGGATTATAAGGAGCTCGGCTCCTTTTGTTTCAATGAGAAGGTTCAGAAAAGACGGCTGGATTCGCGTTTATTTAAAATATCTTTTTTGCGAAGCGCATATGGTTTTCTTGGGACCAGTGAAGACCGATATTTTTAAGTATAAATTCGGACCATATCCAAAAAAAACAAAAATAAATAAATAAAATTATAATTTTAATAATATTAATTCCTATGTCATTATACGAACTTCCAAAAATAAATATCCCGAAAATTAAAATTTCTATGCCTAAAATGAGCGAAAGCGGGAAAGAAGCCTTTGGCAGGGTGGTTTTGATTATTTTGATTTCCGCTGTTTTTGGATTTTCCGCCGGAGCTGGCGGCGGTATTTTAGCTTATTTCCAGATTGAAAAATATTTGGGAAGTTTGAATTCAACCGATAGCGCAAATCAGGAACCGGCGCAAGTATATATTCCAGAGACATCTCAGGAAAACGCGGTTATTGCGGCGGTTAAAAATGTTTCGCCTGCGGTTGTAAGCGTTATTGTTTCAAAAGATATGCCTATTTTTGAGCAGTATTATTATAATCCTTTCGGCGACCTTGGTCCTCAATTTCAAATTCCCCAATATCGGCAGAACGGGACTGAAAAGAAAGAAATCGGAGGTGGCACCGGTTTTATTATTTCAAAAGACGGATTAGTGCTTACAAATAAACATGTCGCGCTTGATAAGGAGGCGGAATATACGATTCTAACAAACGACGGGAAAAGATATCCAGCTAAAATTTTGGCTTTGGACCCTGTTCAGGATTTAGCTGTCTTGAAAATAGACAAGGAAAAAGTTTTGGACGGCGATGGCGGATTTACTCTGGATTATTTTCCGATTGTCCAGTTCGGCGATTCTGACAATCTTCAAAACGGCCAGACAGTAATCGCTATTGGCAATGCATTGGGAGAGTTCAGAAACACTGTTTCAGTCGGCGTTATCTCCGGGCTGGGCAGAACAATCACCGCTTCGGCCGGACAAAATTTTTCTGAAATATTGGAAGATATCATCCAAACAGATGCGGCGATAAACCAAGGCAATTCCGGAGGGCCGCTCTTGAACTTAAAGGGAGAGGTAATCGGCATAAATACCGCTATGGCTTCCGGCGCCCAAAGCATTAGCTTTGCGATTCCCATAAACAAAGCCAAAAAAGATGTTGAACAGATAAAGAATTTAGGAAAAATTGTTTATCCTTTTTTGGGAGTTCGCTATGTTTTAATCAACGAGAACATTAAAAAAGAAAAAAATTTTTCGGTTGATTACGGCGTTTTAATTGCTAATGGTTCGGCAGGAGAGCCGGCTATTACCGCTGGTTCAGCGGCAGACAAAGCCGGCATAAAAGAAGGGGATATTATTTTGGAATTCAGTGGAGAGAGAATCGCGATTGATAATAGTTTGGCGAAGATTATAATAAAGTATAATCCGGGAGATAGGGTTTCTTTGAAAATTTTGCGGAGCGGAAAAGAACTATCGGTTGATGCTACGCTTGGGGAGAGAACAGAGTAGGCGTTCGGAGGTGTGGTTGTCGGCGGACGCTCGCTCGCCCAGCCTCTCGTTCGCTCGGTCCTCGGCTCGTTCTCTTTTATCATGTTTATCATGAGATTAGCTCATGATAAACATGATAAAGCTCACTCGCGCAGTATGCCAGCTTAAATTTCTTATTGATAAACTGAAGGAAGGAAGCATCTGATTTTGATTTCCACTTGAAGGGGGAAAAAGAATAAAAAAAGAAAAGAAATGCCAAAGGCGTCTATCTCAGCAAGATATTGTAATGATTTTACAAGCATTGGAGAGGACTGGGCGAAAGATTAAAAAGGCGATGAAAAGCTTGGAATGTCAGGCGGACAAGTATTTTTCGTCGATTGAAGATTTCGGAAGGCTTTTGAAAAGATAAATAAAAGCTTTTCGTAATCTATCTGATGTTCTTTGCCGGCGGGCGCTTCTTGCGAGGAGCGCTTTTTTTTGCTATAATTAATTTATATAAATCACTAACCTCCTCCTCAATATTCTCCTCCGATGGTCATCGGAGGGGAGGAAGGGTGGGGGAGAATAATTTTATGAACGGAGCAAATTTTACTAATAAAGCGCAAGAAGCGGTGATGATGGCTCAGTCCTTTGCCCAAGAAAGAGGCCAGCAACAGATTGACGCCTTGCATTTGCTTTTGGCATTGCTCTCCCAGGACGAGAGCGTTGTTTTGGCATTGCTTAGAAAATTAGGGGCTGATGTGGAAAATTTGAAAAAGAAAACAGCCGGCGCGTTAAGCAGGATTCCGGTTATTGCGGCTCCGCAAACATTCGGCCAATTTTATCTAACCCAAGATATGGCAAAGGTCTTGGAAAGAGCGAAACAAGAGGCAATGAAAATGGGCGACGAATTCATATCAGTAGAACATTTATTTTTGGGACTGCTTGATTCTCAGACAAAAGCCAATGAGATTTTGAATAACGCGGCTTTTTTAAAATCCAATGGCGGCGTGGCGTCTTTGGAATTTGGCAAACTGGACTATGAAACCGTTTTGAAAATGCTTGCCCAGATTCGTGGGGGAACTAGAATTACAGACCCTGAGCCTGAATCAAAATATCAAGTAATTGAAAAATATTCTTCTAACCTTACCGATCTTGCTAAGCAAGGAAAATTAGATCCGGTTGTGGGCAGGGAAGACGAAATCAGGCGGTTGATGCAGGTTTTATCCCGAAGGACAAAAAATAATCCGGTTTTGATAGGGGAAGCAGGAGTCGGGAAAACAGCTGTTGTTGAGGGCTTGGCGCAAAGAATTGTCAAAGGCGAAGTGCCGGAAAGTTTGAAAGATAAAGAAATAATCAGCTTGGATTTGGGAGCGATAGTCGCTGGTACAAGATTCCGGGGCGAGTTTGAGGACAGGATAAAAGCGCTTCTTAAGGAAATAAAAAGAGTAGCTGACAAGTATATTATTTTTATTGATGAGCTTCATACCTTGGTCGGGGCTGGCGCCGCAGAAGGCGCGATTGACGCTTCAAATTTATTGAAGCCGGCTTTGGCAAAAGGGGACTTGAGAGCCATCGGCGCCACCACAATTAAAGAATACCAAAGATACATAGAAAGAGATGCGGCCCTGGAAAGAAGGTTTCAGCCGATTTTTGTGCAGGAGCCGACAATAAAAGACGCTATCGCGATTTTGCGGGGCATAAAAGAAAAATACGAAGTGCATCACGGATTAAGAATAAAAGATCTGGCCTTGGTGGCAGCGGCTGAATTGTCTTCTCGCTATATATCCGACCGTTTCCTGCCCGATAAAGCGGTTGACTTGATGGATGAAGCAATGTCTGCTTTGCGTTTGGAAATTGAGTCAGAACCAGCAGAGCTTGACGGATTGCGCAGGGAAATTCAGCGCTTGGAAATTGAGAAGGAGGCGATAAAAAAAGAAAAGGATTCTAAAAAAAGATTGCTCACTATAAATCGAGCTTTGGCTGATTTGCAAGAAAAAGCAGGCGCTTTTGAAATGAAATGGAAGTCGGAAAAAGAGCTGATTCAGAAAATAAGGAATCTGAAAAAAGAAATTGATAATTTATCATTTCAATCAGAAATAGCCCAAAGAGAAGCGAATCTTCAAAAAGTGGCGGAAATAAAATACGGGAAAATTCCTGAGTCCCTGAGGGAAATAAGCGATTTGGAAAAGAAATTGGTCAGAATTCAGCAAGAGCATAAAATTTTGAAAGAAGAGGTTGACGAGGAGGATGTGGCGCGGGTTGTTTCCCGATGGACGGGAATTCCGGTAACCAGGCTGATTGAAGAAGAAGCGAAAAAGTTAGGCAAAATGGAGGATATAATCGCAAAAAGAGTTATTGGACAAAAAGAGGCGATTGTCGCGATTTCAAACGCTATCCGACGGTCAAGGGTCGGGATTTCAGAAGAGAACAGGCCGCTTGGCTCTTTTATGTTTTTGGGTCCGACCGGAGTCGGAAAAACAGAGACAGCCAGGGCTTTGGCAGGATTTTTATTTAACGACGAGAACGCCCTTGTCCGGCTGGATATGTCTGAATATATGGAAAAGCACACGGTTTCCAAAATAATCGGCTCACCGCCCGGCTATGTCGGCTATGAAGAGGGAGGCCAACTTACTGATAAAATAAGGAGAAGGCCATATAGCGTTATTTTGCTTGACGAGATTGAAAAAGCCTATTCCGATGTTTTTAATATCTTGCTTCAAATTTTAGAAGACGGCCGTTTGACAGACGCCAAGGGTAGAACAGCCTCATTTAAGAACGCGATTTTGATAATGACTTCAAATATTGGTTCGGAACTTATCGCAAAAATGGGGGCATTGGGATTTTTAGGCGATAAAAAAAGCGAGGAAAGGGAATCGCTGAAAGAAAAAGTTATGGAATCTCTGAAGGATAATTTCAGGCCAGAATTTTTAAATAGAATCGATGAAATTATTATTTTTAATTATTTAGAAAAGCCGGAAATTAGGCAGATCGTTGAGTTGGAGCTGAAAAAGGTAAGCGATCGGTTGGCAGGAAAAGATATAAAAATAAGGATTACGGAAAAGGCTAAAGAATTACTTGCCGAAGAAGGTTTTGATCCTAATTTAGGGGCAAGACCGCTAAAGAGGATTATCCAGAAAAAGGTTTTGGACCCATTGGCCTTGATGATTGTTTCCGGCGAGGTCAAAAATGGCCAGGAAATTTTAGTGGACGAAGAGGATAAAAAAATTATAGTTAAGGCGCCTGGCAATCCCGGCAAGAAATCGAAATCTTGAAAATCTAACCCTGAATTCATCGTAGTAAATTTTCCATGATCGTAGGAAATTTATTACGATGAATTTATTTATGTTGAGAAATATAAAAAATATTGTTTTCGCGTTTGTTTTCGGAATAGCGGGCGGAGTTTTCGCCGATCAGATTCTCTGGCCTTATTTTATTGAACGTCCGCTTTTCTATAAATACCGGCTGGAACAGCCGCCTGTTTATATCACAGAAAAAAACGAGATTGTAGTTCAGGAAAATACCGCGCTCAAAGACGCGATTGAAAAATCGGAAAAATATCTTATCAGTATAAAAACAGCGATTAAATCCGGAAAATTTATGATAAGCTCCGGGGTTATTGTTTCTTCTGATGGATTAGTCGTTGCTTTATCAGAGACAATTCCGCAGGGAGGCGCCTTTTCTCTTTATATCAATAATGATGAGGTTGAAGGGCAGGTCTTAAAAAGAGACGCGAAGGGAAATCTATCTTTAATTAAAATCAAAGGAGAAAATTTAACTCCAGCCGGGTTTGCCGATTTCAGTAGCTTGAGACTTGGAGAGCGCGTTTTCTTACTTGGCAACTTGCTTGAAAAAGATGTTTTTTCAAAAACAGCAAGCGAAGGAATGGTAAAATCGTTTAACCAGGAATATATAAAAACAAACATTTCCGAGGATAAAAATTTAACAGGCAGTCCCTTATTTAATATAAAAGGAGAGCTTCTCGGCTTGAATATCGTTGATTCTTCTGGCAATGTCTCAGCCGTTCCAATCTCCAAAATAAAATCCTTTTTAGGCTTTTGATTAGGAATTAGCTAAATTTCATCGTAGTAAAATTCCTCCGATCGGAGGAATTTTACTACGATTAAATTATTTGATATAATAAAAATAAGTGGCGTATTGTTTGTTGCAATGGGAAAATAGAAAAAATGTTATCAGTAAAAAAGAAAATTTTATTGCTCTTATTCGGCGGAATTGCTCTTGGTTTTTATTATACTCCCACTCGTCAGTGGAGAATTTTGAAAGGCATATCTTATGAATGGAATAAAATAGATAGGGAAAAATTAAGGGAAGAAATCAATGAACTTTACAGATCAAAATTAATTTCAAAGAATAGGAATCTAGATGGTTCAGTTACAGCTGTTTTGACCGAGAAAGGAAAATTGAAAGCCCTCACTTATCGTTTTCATGAAATGAAAATAGAAAAAACGAAGTGGGACGGGAAATGGCGTCTGGTAATTTTTGATATTCCTGAAAGATTAAGAAAGGGGAGAGACGCTCTTAGGGGGAAATTATTAGAAATTGGTTTCTATGAGTTTCAAAAAAGCGCGCTTATTGTCCCATATGAATGTAAAAATGAGGTAAATTTTGTGATAGAATTTTTTGACTTAAGAAAATATGTAAGATTTTGCGTTTTAGAATCAATTGATAATGAACTTCATCTGAAAAAGATATTCAATTTGGTTTAATTTTATTTGTAAGAATTAGACGCGTTGTTTACACTTTTTTCTTAAAGGCATCTAAAAAGGAAGGGAGGGATGTAAACAACGCTCGGGATTCTTACATTTTATTTTATTACAATGTCTGATTTCATTATTTTTTTTATTTATTTTTATTTGTTGTATTTTGATTTTTGTTATAATTTTCATCGTGGTAAAATTCCTCCGATCGGAGGAATTTTACTACGATGAAGTTATGCGCGGGGGGCGGGGTTTACAAGCGGAATGTATTTTTATAAAATTTATATAATCTGATAAATTTTAAGTTGTTAAATTTTAAGTTGATAAATTTTAGGTTGTTAAATTTTAGAAGTTTTGCGAGCGCAAGTTTGCGGCAGTTAATTATTTAGTAAAAATATTTTTGTCCCATTGGCAGGCAGAAATATTTTTGTTTTGTTTATGGCGGGAAATTTGGGCGATATAAAAAATAAAGGCATAGGGCTGTTTGTTAATAAAAAATTTATTATAATTTCAGTTATTGCTTTAATCCTCGCCATCGGAGGGTTTTTTATTTGGCGAGGATGGGAAAAGTATGTTAGGGGAGGGGCGCTGTGGGAGACGGAGTATATGAAATCTGAATATTTTAAGATTGAAGAAACATTGAGCGGAAGAATTGTGGTAAATAAAAAAGCAGGTCTTACAGCTAATATTCCAGAGGGCTGGATTGTAGATTCATGGGGAGATGGCATATCTTTTGGCAGCCCTGACGTAAAACTAAAGGAAGACGGCTCTCTTATTTTTCAAAGCATTAAAGACGGAGGATGTGTTGTAAATATTCAGGTCATAAAATACGGGTTATTAGAATCTAAAGGTCCGACAGACGCTGGGTATATAAGAAATATGATTATGGGCGTAAAAAGCCAGGATAATAATTCAGAAAATTTAAAATACGATGTCTTAAGTGTGAACGGGAGAGATGGCCTTAGGACATTTTATTTTAATGGAGATAAAATAACAAAAATGTTTTTTGAAATTCCAATAGGACAGACCCTGTATTCTTTTGACTCCGGCAATATTTTTTCAGATAAATGCGTTGAAGAGTTTAATAATTTCATAAAAAAGGTTTCTATTAAATAAATTATGTTTGATTCCAGAATCTAACGCAACATATTTGGCGCGAAGCGCCAAAAATGTTGCGTTAGAAGTTAGAATCCAACTATACTTTGAATTACGAAATGCTTTCTTGGTCCTTTCTTCAAATTTCAGAGCGAAAATTTGATACAATTATAAGGCATATGCAAAGCATACGGCGAATAATTGCAGCAAATTTGCAGCTGAAATTTGGAGAAAAGATCAGGAAATTCTCTTTTTATTTGGCATTTTGTAATTCAAAGAAATTATATCGGGAATATTCCTCGTTATGACTATAGCGGGAAATGCTCCCGCTATATTATGGATATATGCGGGGGATTGCGAAAAGACATTTTTTATTTATTTTTTGCCTGCTTTTTGTGGCAGGTTTTTTGGTTTTGCCGGAGCTTGCAATGGGCGCTTCAGAATCTATGGATCCCTTGGAAGCGGTAAAATTTGAAGATAAGCTTAAACTTAAAGAGTTAGATGAAACAGTTTTAATAAAATCGCTTGTCCAAAAGTTTAATGAAAAATGGCAAAATGCCGATAATTTAGAAGAAGAAGCGACACTCGCCTTACTTCAAATGGGAGCTAGAAAAACATTTGCCGATTATTTATTTTTCAGTATGCCCCCAGCTGTCGGGAAAATAATGTTTAATGTGGTATATAAAATCGCTTGCCTGATTATCACTCAAGATCCGTCCATTATTATTGAAGAAATTGAAAAAATGACTGTTTCTCAAGCAAAAGATTATGTCGCTGATTGGCTATTCCAAAACGAAATTAGGGTAAGTAGTGGAAATATAAAGGGTTTATATCGTTCTTACACAAACAGAAAGTTATTGAGAAATTTTATTTTTCCCTATATTATTGCTTATCGTCCTGTGGACAATTTGACCGGCAAAGTGGCAATGGAAATATATTCTTCCAAAACCATTGATTCGCCTTTTCCTATGGTTGGCCTTCAATGGGAGGGGGGAATATCTGAAATATCTCCTTTTATAGTTAGGATAAATGGGGAGGCGAAAAAGGTGTGGGTAGGAGCGGGTTTTTATTATGAGTGGACAAGGGGTCCGAGAATTGATGTTTTATTTGATGAGCCGGTGCCTGATTTTACGGTTAAGGAAACAGGTTTTATTGAGGGGCAGATAAACAATTTTGAAGAATGGGTAAAAGAAACAGGGATGGCTTTGGACAAGATCATTGCTAAATTATTTGATTATTTTGGAAAAACAGGAGAGAAGGCTGGGTCGGCTGTGGGTAATGTCGGTTCAATTTTTTCCAAATTAAATCCGCTTATAGCTAATGTTTCTTCTGAGTCGCCTATTTTTAGCGATTCCGAGGCAAATTCGTTAGATATCAATTTGGCTTCGCTTTTATCGGAGTTAAGTAATGGAAATAAGGGAAGTGGGGGAAGCGGGGGGAGCGGAGATGGGACAGGAATAGAGGGGGCAGTTAATAAAACAAACAATCTGTTTGAAGAGCTTGAAGATGCGGCGCAGACAGCAGGGCAAATCTCAGCAGGCGATATGCGGGAAATGCTTGACGATATATCGGAAGAAATTGATGTTTTGACTCAAGAAGTCGCGGAATTAGCGGGAGAATTGCATGGCGGGCCCATTTTGTTGAATCAAAACGGGGTAGGACAAGTTATGGTATTTAGTGGCAATAATGGAGAGAGTGAAAAGGGAGAAAGAGGAGAGGCGGGAGAAAAAGGCGAGATAGAAAAGAATGGAGATGGCGGAGATGAATCAGTTGAACAGACGGGGCAAGGGCAAATTTTACTCGCCTCAATGCAGGCGGCAAGTTTGTCTATAGGAAGAGGGACAAGCGAAATTATCGTGAGTTATCCTAAAATTTTGATTTCTGAAGTTCAGATAGCTGGTGTAGAGAGGCCGAAAGATGAATTTGTGGAGTTATTTAATCCAAACAGCGAAGAGCAGGATTTGACTGGCTGGTATTTACAGAAAAAGACAAAATCAGCGGAGAATTTTTCATCATTCGCGTCCAATAATTTATTTAGCGGAAAAAAGATAGCGGGAAAAGGATATTTTTTAATTGCGAGAGAGGATTCCTCTTTTGTTTATATGGCTGATGTTTTAATTAATGGGGCTTTAGCTGAGAATAATTTATTGGTTTTGAAAAATCCAAACAGAGAAATAGTTGATAAGGTGGGCTGGGGCGAGGCGAATGATTTTGAAACAGCTCCGGCTGGAAATACCGGAGCCGGACAAAGTTTGGGCAGGGAATGGTCAGAAGCGGACGCAAACTATTTTGACACGGATAATAATCTAAATGATTTTAATGTCCAGAATCCGACGCCGAAAAATAGAAATTCGTCCCAATCAATTGAATCTCAAATTCCTGAACCGGAAATTTCGCCAATTGAAAAGCCGGAAAAAGATATGATTCCTCCGGAAGTGGTCTTTAGTTTGGCAGAAACGCAAAACAATTTTGTCTTCAAAGTGGGCTGGCAGATAACTGATAGGGCGTTGGAAACAACTACTCCTTCGGGTATGGACGGGTTTTCCTTGAGATGGAAAGAGGGAAAAAAAGAGGAAGATGGCGAATGGAATGAAGAGTATTATCAGAAAGTTTCTGGCGCGCCAACCAACTATTCAGGAGGAAAGGAATTTACGGGGAAAAACAATTATATTTATTATTTTCAGATAAACGCAAAAGATGCGGCTGACAATGAAAGCGGCTGGTTGCCAGAAACACCGATTTCTACAGAAATTAAATTGCCGGAAAAGGTCTTAATAAATGAAATTCAGATTGACAGCGTAGAAGGAAATGGCGGAGCCGATGATGATTGGGTTGAACTTTACAATCCGGGCGATTCAGATATTGGGTTAGCTGGCTGGTCAATTCAAGAGCATAGCGCTGATGAGCCTTGCTCAACGGGAAAAAGTTTCTATAAAAAACATTTTTTTGAAGAGGCGATAATTCCCTCCAAAGGTTTTTTTCTTATTGTTGACACAGAAGCAAGAGATGGTTTGAAAAATATCGCTAATATGGAGATTGCTTGGTCGCTTACGTTGGGAAATACAATCTATCTCGTGAAAAATCAAGAAAAAATTGCTGACGGGGAGGATATTGATATTATAGACAAAGTCGGATTTGGAGTTGCTTGTTTTGCGGAAACAAATCCGGCTTTGAATCCGCCTTCAGCGAAAAGCATTGAAAGAAAAGAGCTTGGCTTAGACACAAACGATAATAGCGCTGATTTTCAAATTAACGAAAGCCCGAGTCCAATAAATTCAAAAGGCGAGACGATTTTAGCGCCAGTTGTTTTAGAACCTGCCTCGCCGAGTCAAGGCGGGCCGGTCTGGCAAACATTTCAGGGTAATAATCAGCGGACAGGCAGGGCCAGCGCTGTTGGAATAAAAAGCGGAACATTAAGAGAAATTGCTGATTTAGGATTATTTAATCAAAGCAGGATGATGACAGTAAGCCAGCCGCTAATCAGGTCTGACGGCGTTGTTCTTTATGGAGCGGGCGAGGTTGGAGAGGGCGGAGTTGGCGGATGGGGAAAAATATACGCTTTTAATCATAACGGGATTTCAAAATGGGAGTCAGCGGATTTGGGAAGCCCGATTATATCGCTTTCAATGTCCGCTGACACCAATGCGATTTATTTTTCCTCGTTTTCTGCCGGGCTTATCGCTTTGGACACGGAAAGCGGAGCGGAAAAATGGAGATATTATAGCGACGATATAGGTATGATTTCCGGAGTAGCGCAGGACGAAGCCGGCAATATTTATTTTACAAATTATTCTTCTGTGGATAAATTTTATTCGCTTAAGCCGGACGGAACTGAAAGATGGGTAAAAGAAGGAGGGCCAAGGGGCGGCTCTCCTTTTGCCGGCCCGGCAATAGGTAAAGACGGCTTTGTTTATATTATTTGGCAAGGATCAGACAGCGAAAACGGATTGTTAAGGCGTTATTCTTCTGACGGCGAACTTAAATGGGAAGAGAGATCGGATTATTCGGCAAGTGGTCCGACAATTGGAGATGATGGCAATGTTTATATTGTTTCTGGCATTTCGGGCGCTTTTGGCACAAGGAGAATTCTCTATATCTTCAATTCCGGAGATGGATCGTTAATGGGGCAAAATTATTTTGATTGGGGGCAAATGTTTAATCCTGTAAATTTTCGGGACGGGTTTTTTGCGATTGCGGATAGCTGGTCTGTTTTTGGAGTTGAGGCGGGCGGGATTTATTATTATTATCCTCGCTCTGATTTAAAGGTTTTTGATTCGCGGGGGAATATTGTCTGGCAGACAGCAATTGAAGAAAATGTGTCAATTAACAGTCAGCCAATTTCTGACAGCGAAGGCAATATTTTTCTTGTCAAGACGATTTATAAACAACAGCAAAATGGGCCGGGCATGGTTCCTGATTTTTACAGGATTGATATTTTAAGCCCTGATGACGGGCATAGCGTTGGCAGTGTTTCAGTCTCAGAAGGAGCGTTCATCGGGTCTCTTTCAATAAGCAAAGACGGCTATGTTTATTTTGCCTTGAATTTTAGCGACGAAGGACCAATGGCGAGATTAAAACTGTACTCATTGGAGCCGTAAGCTATTTACTTTGAATTACGAAATGCTTTCTTGGTCCTTTTTCCAAATTTCAGAGCGAAAATTTGATAGAACGAGAAAGCATATCCGATGGATATGCTTACGAGTTATAGCGAATTTGTAGCTGAAATTTGGAGAAAAGACCAGGAAATTCGTTTTTTTATTTGGCATTTTGCAATTCAAAGTATTTAACGATGGAAATTAGTTGATAGAAACTGGACTACCCTCACCCTTCCTCCCCTCCGATGACCATCGGAGGGGAGCTCGGATTGTTTTCCATTTTCTAATTTCTATTACTATTTTCCAATAACTATTTTCAGGAAATTTTTTGGGGATTGGCTTTACATTTAGGGCCAAATTGCATATAATAATAAAAAATATGGAAGACAGAAATATAGTTGAGCTTACTAACAAAATATACAAAATTACTCTTCTTTTTCCAAAAAAGGAACCGTTGAGGTATAAAATCAGGGAAGCGGCTGACGAGGTTTTGAAATCGTTAGCTGTTTGGGAAGTATGCGTTAAAGGCGCTCATACCAGATTTTTTTTAACAGATGTCTCTATTAAAGAGAAAGTCGTTTTTGAATTGGAAAAAAATTTTAATATTCTTAAAAAATATTTTGAGGTTGTCAAATGGCAGAATTGGCTTGGATATTTTGATATTTTGGAGATTGAAGAAAAGTATGATAAGATAAAAAGTGATTTTGAAAAAGATTTAGCTTTTTTAAATAGCCAAGCGGAAATTTTAAAAACAAGAAGCGTTTTTGAATGGCAGGAAAAAGAAACCGTTGGCGATATTAAAGAACAGGTTCGGCAAGGCGATAATGCAAATAAAAAGCAAGAGATTGTCGCATTAAAAGAATGGACGGAAAATAATGAGCTGGACTCAAGAAAAGAAAAAATTCTTGATTTCTTAAAAGAAAGAGGCAGGGTCCAGGTCTGGGAGATAAAAGAAATTCTCCCTGATATTTCAAAAAGAACTTTGCGTCGGGATTTTGATAAATTGCTGAAACTAAAAATAGTTGAAAGAGTAGGGGAGAGGAACGAGACATTTTACCGTTTGAAGGTTTAATGATAGGACAAATATAATTTTGATAGGACATAATAATATGGCGAGGACATTCCTCGTCATAATTATGACGAGGAATGTCCTCGCCATATTAGATGATGGACAATACAAAACAACAAGAGGAATTTAGCCAAATTTACGATAAGTATATTGATAAAATATACCGTTTTATTTTTTTGAAAGTTAATTCTATGGAAACAGCCGAGGATTTGTCTTCAGAGGTATTTACGCGCTGTTGGCGCAAATTTCAGGATAATCACGATAATCCAGCTGTTATTGAGAATCCTCAAGCGTTTCTTTATCAAGTTGCCCGCAATATTGTGGTTGACCATTATAGGGAAAAAAGCAAGGCGCAGTTTGTTTCAACTGATTTCGCGTCAGTAATTGACCCAAGGGCTGACATAAAAGAAAGAGTAGAGTTTTCATCTGACCTATGTATGATTAGGACAGCTTTGACTGGGTTAAAAAATGAATATCAGGAAATGATTATTTGGCATTATCTTGATGACTTATCTATTCCGGAAATATCTAATATATTAAGCAAGCCAGAGGGAACGATAAGGGTGGCATTGCATAGGGCGATTAAATCGCTCAAAAAAGAGTTTGAGCGCCACGAAGCGTAATTCTATGGGAGCATATCCCGTAGTTATTAAGAAAGGTGTAATAAAAAGGGGAGTTTTCCGTCATAATACTAATAGACGCAAATAGGCGTAAAATCATCAAAAATGACTGAAAAAGAACTCATAGCTAAAATTCAAAGACTAAAACAAATTAAGCCCGACCAAGAATGGGTGATTTTAGCTAAAAATACGATTTTGAAGGGATTTGGGAGTGGGTTGGGGGTGAAGGAAGTTGGCGGGGGCAGGGAAGTTGGACTATCTTTTGGCGATTTTGTGAAGGGATTATGGAAAGGAGAGAGCTTTATTTTCCAGCACAAATTGGCTTTTAGCGGAACATTTGTCTTATTGATTTTTGCGGGATTATTTGGATTAGCTCATATTTCTCTGCCCGGAGACATTCTTTTCCCGTTAAAAAAAGTAACGGAAAGGGGAGAATCAGTATTTGTTCCTCAAAATGGCGAAGTTAAATATAATATTGAATTGGTTAACAGGCGGTTAGACGAGTTGACAAAAATAGCGAGAAATAATACAGTAAAGAATTTAGCTTCTGCGATTAACGAACTTCAGGCAAGCGTGTCAAAAGCAGCTGAAAGTTTGACTAAACCAGGAAGCGCGAGCAAATACGCGGTAAAGGACATTGCGGATAGTGTTAAAAATATAGAAAACAAGGTTGAGGAAGTCAAATCGCTTGGAGTGGAGATAGGGGAAAATAAAGAACTTGATAGTGCATTAGCTCAAATAATTGAAAATCAAATAAAGGATTTAGAAAGCCAGTCATTAAACGAGAATGGTCAAATTGCAATAGGGGAAATAAAGGCGGATTACGAGACAGGTGATTATTCCTCTGCATTAGAAAAAATCCTACTTTTTCCACAGTTGACAGTAGAATAGATATAGTAGAATGAAATAATGTTTTGCAAATCTGCTTCGCCAACAGCAGGATTTAGTTTATCCCGCCCTCTATGCCTGTCGAATTTGGCAAGAACTAATTTAAAGATTTAATCTTTGAATTAAGTTAATGATATATTCTACGAGCTTAGAGGGCGGGATAAATTCTGCTGAAAGCGAGTTTGATTGAACCGTTATGTCGAATAACGGTAAAACACAAAGGTCGAAAAATAATAAATAACAAAAAAAATAAACCTAGATGAGTATCTTTTATAAATGATATTCAAATAGGGAAAATAAAAAATAATAGAAAATGAAAAAGATTATAGCAATCGCAACCGCGTTAACAACGGTAGTGATGATTGCCGGACCCGGCGGCGCTGGGGCTGTCACGGCTGATGAGCTACAAGCGCAAATAAACGCTTTGTTAGCTCAATTATCGGCCTTGCAGAGCCAATTAGCCACTGTGGGAGGCGCTACCACGCCGGCTGTTTCAGGTTGCGCGATTACTTCTTTTACTACAAATCTCTCGCAGGGTTCTACGGGAAACGATGTGAAATGTTTGCAGATTATATTGAATTCTTCCGCTGACACGCAAGTGGCGGCTTCAGGCGTTGGTTCTTCAGGGAGTGAAACAACCTACTTTGGCGCTTTAACCAAGGCGGCTGTTGTTAAATTTCAAGAAAAATACGCTTCTGATGTTTTAACCACAATCGGGTTAACAGCAGGCACCGGCTTTGTTGGAGCGAAAACCAGAGCTAAATTGAATACAATGATTGGCGCGACCCCAACCACCCCAACCACCCCGACTACCCCAACAACTCCAACAACTCCAACAACTCCAACAACTCCAACAACCCCGACAGTCCCAACAGGAGCTGGTTTGAATATATATTTAGCATCAGATAATCCGGCTTCTGGCACTTTAGTTGATACCCAATCAGTGGCGCCTTTGGCGAAAATAACTCTTTCTAATGGAGATAACGCTGAAGTTAAAGTCACAGGATTGAAATTAAAGAGAACTGGAATTTCAGCTGATACAACTCTTGCAAACACATATTTGTTTGAGGGTTCAAAGCGGCTTACTGACGCGGCAAGCGTGTCCACAACTGTAATTACTTTTAACGACAGCACAGGGCTTGTTACAATCCCGGCCGGGGGCACAAAGACAATCACTGTAAAGGCTGATATTGCAGCCAGCACAAGCGGACAGACAGTGGGAGTTAGCATTGCGGCCGCAACAGATATTACAAGCAACGGTTCTTCAGTTAATGGAACTTTTCCGATTACGAGCAATTTAATGACTATTGCTGACGGCACATTGGCTACTGTTGATTTTAACACCACCAGCACTCCGAGCACAGCTGATGTAACTCCGCAAAATGATTACACTGTTTGGCAGAATATTGTTACCATAAGTACAAGATCTGTTTATTTTAATCGCTTGAGCTTAAGGGAAATCGGCACGATAACTTACAGCGACCTTCAGAATTTCCGGCTTTATGTTGACGGAATTCAAGCGGGCTCGGCTGTGGCGAATCTTGATTCAACCGGATATATCACATTTGATTTATCCGCTTCTCCCGTAAAGATTGAAACAGGAGCGAGAACAATCAAGGTTATGGCTGATATTATCGGCGGTTCTTCAAGGAACTTTAAGTTTTCTTTAAGAAACGCGGCTGACGCGAATTTCACTGACAGCCAATATAACGCTGATGTTCTGCCAGTTTCAGCAGGAGGCACCACTTATACTGTTGATGACGGCACAGCCGGAATTCAATCAGTATCTTCCGGGACAATCACTGTCGCGAAAACAGATGATTCTCCGGCCGGAAATGTGGTTAACGGCGCTCCAGCTATAACTTTGGCGAAATATAAAATAACAGCGGCTGGTGAAAAAGTTAAGATTGAGAGCTTGGCGTTTGAAATAAAATGGACAGATTCTGACAGCGGCGATGAAGCGGTCGCGAAAATGAGGAATGGCAAATTAATGGCTAACGGAGTCCAGATTGGAAGTACTACAAATATAGATGCTGATAAGACCACTCTTGATGGAACGGGAACTACCTTTAATCTTGGTTCTTCATTAATTGTTGAGCCGGGCAGTCCTGTAACTTTGGAAGTGGTAACCGATGTTTACGCGGTGAACACAAGCGATAGCGCTATCGCGATGGAGACAGACGACACTCTTACTGTAAGAATGTTAGTGGGTTCTTCTAATGCTTTGGGAATGGTTTCCTCAACAAGCGTTGATGTTCCAGCGGCAACTCAGGATGGAAACGCTGTTACTGTCGCGACCGGTTCTTTGACTTTATCAAAGTACACCGCTTACACAAATCAAACAATGGTTCCTCCTTTGACGAACGCGAAAATAGCTCAGTTTACTCTAACATCAGGAACAACAGAAGATATCCTATTGAGCACAATCACTGTTGAGTTTGACAACACAAGTTATAATAGCGGCACTTTTAGCGCGGCATCTGATTTATCAAATCTTTATGTTTCTTACGGAGGCACCAATACCACTGTTAAGTCAACCGTATCAAGCGCTAACGCTGGAAACAACTGGTCAATCAATAAGACCTTGACCGCAGGACAGACAATGGATGTTATTGTTTATGCTGATATAGCCTCTACTATTGATGCCGGCGCCGCCGCTATGTCAGAAATGACTATTAGCGGAACGACTGTAAAGTCAGGCGCGACAGCGGCTAGCGCGACTGATGTTGCGGGCCAAGTCATTGTATTCGCTTCTGGCACATTAGTGACCGCTATCGCGGGAGATACTCCTGTGGCGCAGATTGTTTCTGGAAGCAGCGCGGCTGATGTCGCGGCCAGTACCTATAAGCAGATTACAGCGGCTAAATTCAAGATGACTGCCACCAACGATGCTTACAACATTACAGAATTGAAAGCTAAAGTAGGTAGCGCCGCTATTTCTGCGGCATTAATTGGCGCTGTTCTGAAAGACGGAAGCACTGTTTTGGGATCAAGATCGTTTGACACGGCAACCAACACTACAGCCTACTTTACTGGCTTGAATATAGCAGTGCCGGCGAATACTACCAAGACACTTACTGTGGACTTGATATTATCTCAGCCGAGCGCTACTGCTTCAACTTCAGCCGTTGACGCTAAAGTTACTCTTGATTTAGTCAAGGCGTACAACAGCAAAGGGGTAGAATATACCGGGACTAATGTTACTGGCGACAGAGCGGCTAATACCCTGTATGTCTTCCAGTCAATTCCGACTTTCAGCGAAGTCAATTTGACCAATACTACAGCTCTGTCTAATGGTAGCAATAGCAAGGTTTACAGCTTCAAAGTAGCCGCTGATTCTAAGGGATCGGTTATCTTGAAACAGTTGAAATTCACTTTGGGCTGGAACGATTCGGCTGGAACAAGCACTCTTACCTTGAATAACTTCAAATTCTATCGCGGCTCAACTAACCTGACCAGCACATCAGTGACAATCCAGAATGCCAGCGGAGCATCTGTTGAAGGAAGCGCCAGCGTAGTTGAAGCAGATACAACAGCTGGATTGATTCTAACCTTTGACGATGGCTATGAGGAGACAATCCCAGCCGGGTCAGAGTACACTTACAGCCTGTATGCCACACCCAATGGATTCACTTACAGCACAAGCAAACAGGATTCATTTACTATCAATCTTCCTGCTGAAAGCGCGACTCATACGACCAATAACTATGTGGAGATAACAAGTGGAATTGTTGCCTTAGTTGATTCAGCCGATGCCAATGATGTGGCCAGAAATGTAATTTGGTCTGATAATTCCGCTGTTTCACATTCTGACACTTCGGCATCAAGCAGCAACGACTGGACTGATGGCAATTTGGTCTTGAATCTTCCTTTGGATACAGAGACATGGCCAGTGCAATAAAGAACTGATTTGAAAAATCTTCGCTTCTTGCTTGTGACGAGAAACTGGAGATAAAAACTAAAAAGCCCCTTTCGGGGCTTTTTAGTTTGAGATAAACGAACGGAGATAGACGAACAGAGATAAATAGAGATAAAATAGAGATAAAATTGAGATAGATTGAGATAAGTTGAGATAGGATTGTTATGTGGTTTTTAGGGTTTTGGTTGATGTGATATAGTTGTTTAGTTTTATTGAAAGTTTTTTTAAGTTTTGATTCAAATTATTATATACATCAACGCTAATTTTATTTCTTTCATATAAAAGATTTAGCCAGTGCAAAGATTCAATTAGGGAGCCACGAGCATTATAGTTGAATTTATTTCTGTCTAAATAGTGAAACCTCCCAAATCCTTCAGCGATATTTGCGCCGACAGAATCAACGGCGGTAATAAATTGATCGCCTATAATTTTTTTTGTTTGCCAATCAAATTCTTTGTAAACATTCCAGCTATCTGAAGAAATTTCTTTAGCTATTTTATAGATTTCTAAATCATTAAGTTCCATAAAAATAATTTATCTTCATTTATCTCAATTTATCTCAATTTTATCTCTATTTATCTCTATTTTATCTCAACGGTAGAGTTTTCAAAAATTCCTGCACCATATCTTTTGCTTCCGGTTGCAACTCCAATACTTTCATCGCCTCGCTCCTCGCTTCTTTGAATTTGCCAAGTTCCCTGTATGTAAAAGCCAATGAGGCGTGGTATTGGGGTTCTTCTGGCTTTAAAGCGATTAGTTTTTGATAGACAACAACTAATTCTTGGTAGCTTCCGGCAATACTATGGGCTTTTTCAAGCTGGCTAATTGAAATAAAAGAGCCGCTGTCGTATCTTCTCATTTCAGCGAGCGTAAGATATTTTTCTCCTTGTTCTAAATTCCTTACCGTTAGTTCAGCTAGCGCCCTATACCAATAACAGTCGCCTGTGTCTGGGTTGGTGTCAATGCATTTCTGGGCTTTTTCTTTTAATAGGTCAAACCTGTCTGAAGTAAAAGCGTATTTGAACCATTCAATAAAAACTTCCTGACGTTTTGGCGCCAATAGCTCCGCTTTTTTAAGATAGTTCTCGCCGGCTTTTATAAGTTCCACTTTTTTATCTATATCCCGTTCAATATCTATCAAGACAGTATTAAATCCGCTGAGAAAGAGCCAGCCTCTTACAAAAGCAGGCCTGATTGTGGCGCCTTCTTTAATCGCTCCAATCCCTCTTTTGGCGTAATCAGCTGTTTTATCTGGATAATATGATTCGCAAGTTGTCATAAAATCAATATATTTCGCTCGGCTGTAAAAATTCAGAATGCTTTTTTTGGGCAGAACATTTTTTTCCATTCTGGAAAAAGCGCTCTCGCATTTTTTTTCTCCAATCAAATATTTTGAGATATTTATTTTGGTATTTATATTAAATGGCTTTATATTATATTGCCAATTAAACCATATAAACAAAAATAAAAGAGCAACTATAATAAATTTTTTTTTGTTTACATTGAGATGATGTTGATAGTTACGTTGATTTAACACTGAAGATTCAGCGCGGTTCAGCGTATTGTTAAACGTTTCTTTAGCGGACTTTTCTTTGTTGACAACGTTGAGAGAAATAAGATGTAGGGAGTATCCAATTAGTAGAAACGAAATTAAATAGGATGAAAAACTATCAAAGCTGAAGAAATTGGCAACAAAGTATCCGATAAACGAAGCCTGCAACCCGTGGGCTATTATCGGCGTTTTATCAGCGTCGCTATCTGCGTATTTGTCAGCGGTTTTTAGTTTCTGCAAGCGCCAAAACAAAGCTCCAAATAACGCAAGATAAATCATCAAAGCAGGAATGCCAACAGTAGTAGCAATATCAAGAATAAAATTATGGGCTTTGTCATACCAGCTTCCCCATTCGTGGCTGATGTATGGCAAGGAAGAATCATAGAATCTATCAAATCCGATATTAAAATTTTCCGGGCCATAGCCGAGAATAGGTTTTTCTTTGATTGCCTCAAAAGCGACTTTCCAGACAGCGAAGCGGGGTTCTTCCGCAAGCAATCTGAAAGAAACGCGCGTCATAACTCCTTTAATGAGCTGATTTTTTGCAATAGTATCCAGGAATTTTGATTGCGACGTTATATTAATGTAATAAACGGCATAAACAGATAAGATTAAAATAAACGTAGTAATAATTTTTAATCCGATCGCCAGCCATTTTTTTTTGAAAGGAAAGAATGTTAAAAAATAAAAGGAACCGATTATCAGTCCTAAATATACGGCTCTTGTTTGAGTGATGAAAACAGCCGTGAAAATAAACAGTAAAAAAGAGATGAAATAAAATAATTTACCGGCGACTTTTTTTGTTTTCAACCCGAAAGAAAGAACGGGAAAACATAATATTAAAAGATAAATTGCTAAAGTTATGGGGCTTCCGATAGTGGAAGGAGCGCGGCCTCCTTCATAAGAAAGCAGGAACGGGCTGAAAATTTTGTATTGCTGGAATATCGCTATAAGGGAAACGAGAACGCCTATAATAAAAGAAAAAATCCATATTTTTTGCCATTCGCTTTTCTTTAGAATAAAAAACATTAAAATCGCCAAAATAATATACAAGGCGAAATTAACAAATCCGCCGGAGCGATAGGGCGACCCCCATAAGCTAAATAGAACATCTTGGGAGAATAAAGTCGCCAAAAAGTAAATCCCCAAAAGCCCGATCAGAAACCAAAAAGACCAAAAGACCGGACTTTTTGGTTGTCGTAAAATTCCTCCGATCGGAGGAATTTTACGACAACCGTTTTCTAACTCCTCTTGATTTTTTCCCTCCCATCTCTTTTTATTTTTCCATTTATTTACATCCTTGTTTTTTTCTTTATTTTCTTGGAAAATTATTTGGCATATTGAAGTGAATATCAGGACGCTCATTATAATTCTAAATATGACTGTTTTTCCGAAATCAGGTGGCGAGAACCATGGCGGCAAATTCAAAAGCGGCAAAGCGAGGATTGCGAAAAATCCGACTGAATAAACCCAGCATAGTTTATTTAGAATGTTTTCCTTTTGAAATTGCATATCTTTAAGCCGAATTTTTAATTTCTAATCTACCTATTTTAATTCCCCGCGCGTAAACGCGAGGGATGCAAGTAATCCCGCCGAAGGCGGGACAATCCGCAAGGATTGTGGCGGGTAGATACTATGGGCGTAAGCTCGTAGTAATTCATTTTTAAGGAATAATAGGTCGGTTAGAAAAACCCGCGATCGCGGGTTTTTCTAACCGACCCGTAATAGATGTATTTAATGGTTTAATTTTCAAACCGACATTTTCAAACCGACTTGAAAAAGTCGTCTAAGATATTGGATAGATATTCTTTGAATTTTAATTGTTCAGCGATGCTGTTATCAACTTCTATGGCAATAATTTTTCCGAATAAAAATTTTGGCAATGTCGCAATGTAGTTAAAATCGTTTATGTCTTTTACGATATGCAGATCTTTGTTTTCAGCCGGGGAATACCCGGAGAGGTGATTACAAATAAAATATTTTTGAGTATTTTTCTTTCCAAAAATATATTCAAATTCTTTAGACCATTTGGTTGCCGCTATCTTAAAATGGGCAAGATCTACGCAAAAACCGCCGATTTTTTCAACTTCTACGGATTGAGAAACAAAATTATCGACATCCATTTCTAAAAACAGAGACTTATGGAATCCTTCCCATTTTTTTAGGAATCTGAAGCCGTTTTCGTGGATAGTAAAACAGCTGGCCTTAAAATTTTCAGCAAGGAATATCAGCTCTTCTTTTTTCATATCATTTCTGATATGGACTAACGGAATTTCTTTTATCTTTGAATCCAAAAGCGATTTATAGATTTTTTTTCTCTGGCTTTTGTCAAAACGCGATAAGAACAAAGCGATTTTGGCAACACCAAACTTCTCTATTTCTTTTAGCTTGTTTCTCCATTGAGCGTTTTTATTCCCAGTAATACTTATTAATATCCTATTTGAGAAATCTATTTTTTTCATGATTTATTATTGCGCAACGGGTTTATACTATAAGGTCAACTCTTCTATGAGCTGATCCCGGAATTTTTTCATAAAAGCGAATTTTTTTCGGCCAAGCGCTTTTGCTTTTGGGACTCTAATCATACCTTCCCATTCACATAGATAATTGAATCCGCTGAGAAGCGAAATGATATTTTCTATTTTAGTCAATTCTGGTTTAGATAAGAGAAAATCTTCTGGAGCAGAAATGGGGATGTTTTGGTTTTGCCACCATATAACAGCCCTAACAATTCCCATTGCTCCAATGTCTAGCCGGTCGCAATCTTTCAGATAGCGGAGTAGAGCGCTGTCGCTTGTGTCGTTCAATTGGTTGTGTTTTTCCACAGCGTTAACAATCAGCGCTATTTCTTTTTGTGAAAATTTCAATTTTTTGAGGAAATTTTCAATAAATTTTTGTCTATCTTCCGGGGTGGAGGCGGGAATAGCCGTTGTTCTATCAATATTATGAAGCCAGATAGCCACCTTGAGAAGGAATAAATTTATTTTCCCCGGATCATAGATTGTTTCGGCGATTTTTAACATTCTTTTAATATGGTCAATAGCGTGCCCTTTGTCCGGGCAGAATTTTAGTTGATAGGCGGGAGTTAGCTGGGCTTCAATTTCCGCGAGTATTTTGTCTAAAAATTTTATCTTT
>Ga0156106_113_pt1 | contig 49318 bp, 50 predicted proteins | sample RifCSPlowO2_02_FD_107759 | JGI IMG/M metagenome (GOLD analysis project Ga0156106, IMG submission 107759) | Candidatus Nealsonbacteria bacterium RIFCSPLOWO2_02_FULL_38_63
CTCGGTATGTGTATAAAAATGCCAAAGGTCTGTATACAGAACATCGGAGCTACAGGGGGATTATTTTCCTTTGCAAGGCGAAGGAAAATAAAAAAAAGAGCGTGGAGAGTTTCTCCACGCCTTAATTGGTTTGATTTTTCGGCATTTGTTTCGTAGCGAGAAATTATTCGGCGAGCATTTTGCCTGACTTTTTTCGTGAATACGACGAGCGAACAATTTTTCCGCCGCCTGAGTTACGCCTATTCCCATTTAGTCTATGGCGGCAAGCAGGGCAAACTCCAGAGTCGCCTACTCTACCTATATACCAAGAATGGCAGAGTTGACATTTTTTTTCAATTTCTTTGAGATTTTCCAGTGTTGTTTCGTTGATAGCCGATGTGCCCCGTAATATCAATTTCGAGATTCCGTTCATCTTGATTCCTTTCAATGTCTGCGTTTACGCCTTGAATTCATTTGCCGTTGTTCAGTAAATCGCTGAAGGATTGTTTGAGCGCTGAATGGTGTCTTTTCATTATTTTGAATGGCGGTTTAGAACATGTCTTGCCAAAAACGGTACAATTAATTATTGCGACATCTTCCAGACGATATCCTTCGTCTTTAGCGCTTTTTATCGCGCTTTTGTGCGTTCTTGCTACCACTACATTACCCTCTTGGCTTATTGCCATTGAGAAACATCCTATCTTTGTTTTCGTCGCCATGGATTTTACTCCGAAAAAATAATGGGAATAGTGGAAAGAACAACAACATAATTTTATATTATATATATAAATGTTATTGTCAACCACGTCCGCATCGCTACGCCCGCCAGCAATGTTTCGCGTAGCGATGCGGGATTACTCGCTTGCGAAGCGTTGCAGACGGGCTTTTAGAAAAATTTTTGATTTATTTTTTATGTGGCGTATAATAAGGAAACATGAACTTGGATATTTCTAAAAAAAATTTAAAAGTTTTATTTATTATTCTTATTATGAGTATACCTTTTTGGTGGGGAATGAATGTGTTTGCCAATAACCTGGAGAGCTTTTATTTTGCGCGAATGGCAAACGGAACTTCTGAAATTTTCACAGCCCAATTAAACAGGATTATTCTACTGCATAAAGCGGAACAAAGACAAAGAAAGATTGACAGCCTGCAAATAGGAGCGAGAGCCGCAATCTCGGTTGAAATGGATAAAAATGGAAAGGAGCGGATTTTATATGAAAATAATTCCGGTCAGTTCCTGCCTATTGCATCATTAACTAAGCTGATGACCGCTTTGATTGTTTTTGATTTAAACGAAACATATAATTCGTCTCAATTAATAATAATAAGCAAGGAGGCGTTTGACCAGGAAGGTTCTTTGAGGTATGGGGATTTAATAGTTGGAGAAAAAATTTCTATTGAGAATCTTTTAAATATAATGCTGATTGAATCAAGCAACGACGCGGCTTTTGCTTTAGCGGAGTTCATAAGCAAAGACGCTTTTGTTGATTTGATGAATTATTACGCCCAAGATTTAGAACTTGCGGATACTAAATTTTTTAATCCAACAGGGCTTGATGAAGCAAGTCCCAGTAAAGAAAGCAATTTTTCAACAGTCCAAGATTTAGCCCGGCTCGCGGAATATATTTTAAAAAATTATCCGCGTATTTTTGAAATAACAACTAAAAAAAATTACAGAGTTTTTAATCACGACGGTTCTTTGCGTTATTTTATGCCTCAAAATATAAACGAACTTTTGGGGGAAATTCCAGGAATAATAGGCGGGAAAACTGGATTTAGCATACTTGCTAATGGATGTCTGCTTTTAGTAGTGAATGGCGAAGAGAAAGGCAGTTATATCATAAATGTTGTATTGGGTAGCGGCGACCGTTTTGGCGATATGAGAAAACTCATTGAAGCGGTGAGGGAATAAAGATAATAATAAAATTTATGCCGGAATTAACGATAAGCGTTATAAAAATTTTTTCGTTGGGAGCTTTAAGTTTTATTTTGGCGTTTTTGATAACTCCATTTTTGACTGGCTTTTTATATAAACATAAGCTTTGGCGGAAAGACGCGAGGGACAAATCAATAGACGGAAAAGATATGCCGTTTTTCCAAAAATTTCACGGTAAAGACGAAACGCGAGTGCCGAGATTCGGCGGACTGCTGATTTGGGTTACAACTATTATTTTGGCTTTTTTGTTTTTATTGCTTTCAAGGTTAGATGTGTGGTGGCTCAAAAAGTTGAATTTTTTAAGCAGGTCCCAGACATGGCTGCCGATTTTTGCTTTGGCTTCCGCTTCTTTGGTTGGGTTGGCCGATGATGTCCTGCAGGTTTTTGCGGGTTCTAAAAATTTTTTATGGAGATTCTGGGAAAAAAATGGAAAATACATCGGAGGCGGAATTAAACTGAAATACCGCTTAATTATGGTGGTTGCAATAGGGCTGGTAGGCGCTTGGTGGTTTTATTCAAAATTGGGCTATGCCACTTTACATATCCCTGGCAACGGTGATATTCTTATTGGTCTTTGGTATATCCCGCTTTTTATTTTAGTAATGCTGGCTGTTTATAGCGGGGGAGTAATAGATGGATTGGACGGTTTGGCAGGCGGAACTTTCGCTTCAATTTTTGCGGCTTTTGCCGGAATTGCTTTGTTTCAGCAACAAATTGATTTGGCGGCTTTTTGTATCGTGATAGTCGGCGCTCTGCTTTCTTTTTTATGGTTTAATATCCCGCCAGCCAGATTCTATATGGGAGAAACAGGAATGCTCGGCCTTTGTTGCGCATTAACTGTGGTGGCGTTTTTGACTGACTCTGTTTTGGTTTTGCCAATCATAGCTTTCTTACCAGCGCTTGAAGCTGGTTCTGTTATAATCCAGCTTATTTCTAAAAAATTTCGGGGTAAAAAAATTTTTCTGGCAGCGCCTATTCATCATCATTTTGAAGCAAAGGGCTGGCCTGCTTATAAAATAACAATGAGATTTTGGGTTGTCGGGATTGTAATGGCAATAATTGGAGTGGCTATAAGATTGCTGGGATGAATATGAAAACAGGGCAAGATTTTTCTTAATCTTGCCCCTTGATTAAATCTGCGATTTTTTTTACTTTTTTGAGGGCGTTCCTTTTTCCTGTTTTCGCCATTAAATTTTGCGCTTCAGCGGCGATCCCGTTCATCTCAATTTTCCCCTCCAGATCTGCCATAATTCTCAAGTGGTTTTTTTGAGGCCGCAACTCTTTAATTTTATTCCAGGCGTTTGTTCTTCTGGGGGGATCTTCCTCAACCACTTTAAGTAGAATTCTGATGGCGTGATCTCTGCCGATGATTCCATTGTTTATCCTGGAAAGAAATTCTTCGTATGCCCAGTCTGATGTATCTCCTGTCCTGTTTAAGAATAATATCAGGAGCTCGCTTGGGTCTATCCCGATTTTCAGAATTATCTCTCTAATTTGGCGGAGAATATCTTGTTTTTGGGTTAAGACAAGCAGATATTCTAGATCGTCAAGGGTGACATTCTCTTCTTTTAATACCATTGATAAGATCGTTGTTTTATGTGGATCTTGCGAAACCATTCGCAGAAGAAGCATTAATCCGTCTTTGTTTCCCTTGAGACCTTCAATGCCTTTTTGTATTTTTTCTTCTTTGGTTTTTCTTCTGAATATTCTCATGGATCGCTCCCGTGAAAAGAACAATAAATTAACTTGTTTAACTGCTATTTGAAGATTATTCTTTATTTCTATTTTTGTCAATTTTCTTCCGTTCTCTCTCGCTCTTTACAAAAATTTTAAAATAATTATACTACAAACAGTCAGGTTAGAAAGTTTAACCCCTTAAAAATGTACTTTTTTGCAGGAGAAGAAATATGAGCCATTTAACATTGTTAGGCGTGATTGTCGCGGCATCGGTTATGGGCGCTTTTAATGATTGCGCCATAGGTATTCATTTGGAGCAGTATCCTAAGTGGAAACAGATTATTCACAAGTTGACATATATGGCTTTCGGAGGGATTATTGCGAAGATCATGTTGTAAGCATCAAATTATAAGCCATCAAAACGGCGAGCGCCGGAGAACAAATGTCTTTACAAATGTTTTCCCGCGCTCTTTTTTTGTCAATTCAATTTATTTTGTTATAATAAAATATTGCATTTTGTTTTTTAATCTCGCTAATTCATCGTCGCTGATTTCCTACGATCGTAGGAAATTCACTACGATGAATTTATTCTTTTTTCTAATTAGTTATTCATAGTTTTTAATTCATAATTCTTATTTCCATTTTTATGATTGGAGTATTTGATTCTGGTGTGGGAGGGTTAAGCGTGGTTAAAGAAATATTAAAAAATATTTCTAACCGCCAGATAATTTATTTCGGAGACACGGCCCGGCTTCCTTATGGGACGAAAGGGGTTGATTTTGTAAAGAAATATTCTGAGAAAATCACTCAATGGCTCTTGGATAGGGGGGTAAAAATTATTATTATCGCCTGCCATACTTCTTCGGCGCTTAGCGGCGACTATTTGAAAAAGCAATTCCAAAATGTTCCTATTTTTGATATGATAACTCCGACAGCTGAAAAAATTTCCGCTTTTGGATTTGGCAGGATCGGAATAATCGGAACTCCCGGAACAATTAAAAGCAAAGCGTGGGAAAATCATCTTTTGAAATTGAATCCCCGTCTGGAAATATATTCTTTGGCTTGTCCGTTGCTTGTTCCATTGGTGGAACAAGGGTGGGTAGATAAAAAAGCCACTAAAGAAATAGTCAAGGAATATTTGAGCTGTTTTAAGGATAAAAAAATAGAGGGTTTGGTTTTGGCTTGCACCCATTATCCTATGTTGGAAAAAGTTATAAAAAAAGTCGTTGGCAAGAAAGTTAAAATTATAAATCCGGCGGAGATATTGGCAAAAGAAGTCGGAAAATTTTTAAAGGAAAATTTGGAAGCGGATTATTTGCCCTCCTCCGCCAAGGTTACGGATGGTTTTCAAGGGAATGGCTATCAAATTTTTTTTTCCGACGAGCCGTATAATTTTAAAAAAATCAGCCGTATGTGCTTTAACAAAAAAATAAAGCCGACAATACTTGATCCTTTTTAAATAAAGAAAAGAGGTTATAGATCTATCTATACCTCCTATGTCTTGTCTTAAAGAATATGAGTATTTAGCGAATCTATCCAATTGGAATATCCGCGATGAAGGCGCATATAAACATAGCGCTAACTCCAATAAAACCGCCAGTTTCACCAATGAGCAAGTACAATATTATCGCCAATAAAGCGCTTACGCCCATTCCCAATTATCCGATTGCGCTAATTGCCAACATTTTTTTTCGTTCTATCTCTCATTATCTAATCCCTTCCTAAAAAGATTGATGATTATAGAACTGAATTAAGTATAATAGATAAATTATGTTTATCAATAAGTTGAATAAAAAGATAAATGGTGTTGACACTGATTTTTGGTTCGCTATAAGTAAATTACTTAATCTCGCTGCTTTCCTTCGCCTCGGCTAACGACGGCAGTTTTTTTATGAAAAAAGCATTTGTATTTATTGACGGTAATAATTTTTATTTCAAGCTAAAAGAATTGTCTGTTAAATTAAATAGTAAATATAAATTACTTGATTTTGATTTCAGAAAATTTTCCGAATAGCTTGTCGCCCCGAATAATTTATTGGAAATTCATTATTATCTTGGAGCGGTTAAGCGGAGAATAGGTGATGATAAAAGCGAAAGATTGTATACCAATCAACAGAAATTGCTAAGAAGATTGCAAGGGCAAAATATTATTATAGAATTGGGTCAACTAATTCGTCATCCAGACAAGACATATCACGAAAAAGGCGTAGATGTAAGATTGGTTGTTGAAATGATAAGGTTTGCAAGGCAAAATAAATACGATACCGCTTATTTATTAAGTTCAGATATTGATTTAGTGCCGGCAGTTGAGTAGGTTAGATCAAGTCCAATACATTGGTATTCACAAGGGACAGTTATTTGGTTTATCAAAAGTGGCAAACGATGTTCGGTTATTAAGGTTGGAAGAAATAGAACAATTTTTTTCAAAGATTTTGATATGAAAAAAATATTTAAGGATAAAAAAGTGGTGGTGATGGGGTTGGGGCTTAATGGCGGGGGAGTTGGGGTTGCGAAATTTTTTTGTCGGCAAGGAGCAAGTGTTCTGGTCGCTGACTTACAGACAAAAGAGCAATTACAAAAATCAATCGACGAATTAAAAAATTTTAAGGTTGAGTTTGCTTTGGGCGGACATCGCGATGAGGATTTTATAGACGTTGATTTGATTATAAAAAATCCGGCAGTGCCGCATGATTCCCGCTATTTGAAAATAGCAAAAGAGCATAAAGTTCTCGTAAAGTCTGATATTGAAATTTTTTTTGAGTTATGCAAGGCGCCGATCATTGGAATTACCGGCACTAAGGGCAAGACCACCACAGCCACTCTGATTTACCTTTTTTTGAAGACAAAATATCCAAAAACGATTCTGGCCGGAAATATGGGGATTTCTCCATTGGGGATTCTTTCTAAAATAAATAAGGGCTCAAAAGTTGTCTTGGAGCTTTCCAGCTTTGAGCTGGAGGATTTGCAGAAAAGCCCTGATATCGCTGTTATTACTTCGTTTTTTCCAGACCACCTTAACAGATATAAAACTTTTGACGATTATGTTGAGGCGAAGAAAATAATTTTTAAGCACCAAGTCAAAGATAATTATTTAATCCTTAATTTGGATGATCCAAAAGTTGCGGAATTGGCTCAAGAAGCGACTGCTCGGGTTCGTTTTTTCTCAAAAAACAAGCCATTTGCTCCTATCATTCCTAAAGAAGGATTGAAAATATTTGGCGATCAAAATATCTCCAATATTTCAGCCGCCATTGAAGTGGCAAAAATTTTTAGGATTTCCCAGAAAAATATCAGGAAAATTCTTTTGAATTTCAAGGGGGTTAAAAACAGGCAGGAATTTGTCGCGGAAAAGCGGGGCGTTAAATATTTCAACGATACTGCCGCGACTAATCCTGATTCCGCGATTTTTGGCATTAAAACATTTAAGCAAAGATTTCCTGCCGCCAATCTGATTTTGATAGCCGGCGGAGTGGATAAAAATCTGAATTACACGGATTTGGCGTCGGAAATTAAAAATAATGTTGGCTGTCTTGTTTTATTGCCGGGCAATGTTTCTGATATTTTGAAAAAAGAAATTTCATTTTTACTGTATAGGAACCTGAAAGTTATTCCAGTCAATTCAATGCAGGAAGCGGTTTCGGTTGCCGCAAAAGAAGCGGAGCAGGGAGATATTGTTTTACTTTCTCCAGCTTCGGCGAGTTTTAATCTATTTAAAAACGAATTTGACAGAGGGGACAGATTTGTTGAAGCGGTAAATAAATTATAGCTGTAAGGAGCCGAGCTCCCTTATAAAATGAGCTTGGTTCCTTGCGGATTCTTAACTAAGTAATAATGAACAAAAACAGAAAATTTGATTATATCTTTTTAGTTTCCGCCGCAATAATTATTTTTTTCGGGCTTTTAATTTTGGCGAGCGTTTCAGCCGCATTTTCCCAAGAAAAAGTGGGGGAAGCAACATATTATCTTTTTCACCAGATATATTACGGATTTATTCCTGGCATATCTATTGCTTTTATCATTTACAAAATACCGCTTGGATTTATAAAGAAAAACGCGGGGCTATTTTTTTTGGGTAATTTGTTCCTTATGGTTTTAATATTTTTTCCTGGATTAGGAATTTCAGCCGGTGGGGCTTCGCGTTGGCTGGATTTAAAATTTTTTTCTTTTCAGCCGTCAGAATTTTTGAAGCTTGTTTTTATTATTTATCTTTCTGCTTGGCTGGCAAGCCCTGTAAGGGCTTTCAATAAAAAGCCGCTGGCAAAAAAAATAAAGCCCGACATAGATAATAATAAGAGGTCGGCGATAATGTCTTCCGTTTTAATACCATTTTTAGCAATTCTTGGAGTGATTGCCGCATTTTTAATTTATCAATCAGACGCCACCACTTTGGGCATAATTATTCTTTCCGCTTTTATTATGTATTTTTCGGCAAATACTTTTTTATTGCATCCGATTATCATTTTTCCTATTGGCGTCGGAGTTCTTTACGCGCTTATTAAAACAGAATCATACAGATTGCGACGGCTCTTGGTTTTTTTAAATCCCAATATCGATCCTATGGGCATTGGCTATCAATTAAAACAGGCATTAATCGCTGTGGGCTCAGGCGGAATTTTTGGACTTGGACTCGGAATGTCTGGCCAGAAATTCGGATTTATTCCCCATCCGATGTCAGATTCAATTTTCGCTATCTTGGCGGAAGAAACTGGATTTTTGGGCTCTTTTATTTTGATAATTTTGTTTCTGGCTTTTACTTTGGGGGTTTTTAGGATAGCGAAAAAATCGCAAGACAAATTTTCCAGATATTTTGCGGTGGGCTTCGGTTCCTGGATCTGCCTTCAGGCATTTATAAATATCGGGGCAATGATAGGGATTTTTCCTTTAGCCGGTATACCTCTGCCGTTTGTAAGTTACGGGGGCTCTCACCTGATAACGGAGTTGGCAGGAATGGGACTCTTATTGAATATTTTGAAAGAAAACAGGAAAGTGGTAGAATAAATAAAAGCGTAAAGCGCAAAACGAAAAGTGTAAAATTAAGGTATCGCTTCGCGACAATATATACTATCAATTATAACGGGAGCATTTCCCATCAATCGCGACGGGAAATGTTTCCGTTATAATTGATGCCTTAGTTTTACGTTTTTCGCTTCGCATTTTAAGTTTATTTTTATGAAAATACTTTTTACCGGCGGAGGCACTGCCGGCCATATTATTCCCATTATCGCTATTGCCAGAGAAATCAGAAAGAGTTTTCCAAATGAGCCGTTTGATTTTTATTACACAGGGCCGAAAGACAAATTCGCAGCTAATCTTTTAGCCAAAGAGGGGATTGAAGCAAGGTGGATTCTTACCGGGAAAATAAGGCGCTATTTTTCTTTGAAAAATGTTTTTGATATTTTAAAGATGCCTATCGGCTTATTACAAGCATTTTATCACACATTTGTGCTTTCGCCAGACATTATTTTCAGCAAGGGCGGATACGGCTCAATCCCAGTCGTGATTTCTGGTTGGATTTTAATTACTCCTATTTTCATTCACGAGTCTGATATTTCGCCTGGTTTGGCAAACAGAATAGCGTCAAGATTCGCATTAGAGGTTTTCACGGCTTTTCCGGCTGAAAGAGTTGAATATTTTCCTCCCGATAAAATGATTTCCGTTGGAAACCCATTAAGGCAGGAAATTTTGAAAACTAACGGAGAAAGCGCGAAAAAACTTTTAGGGTTAACTGGAGCCAAGCCGATAATTCTTTTTTTAGGCGGTTCGCAGGGCTCTCAAAGAATAAATGATGTCCTGCTAATAATTTTATCCGACCTTCTTTCTGGATTTGAAATAATCCATCAGACAGGCGAGGACAATTTCAATCAAGTTTTAAGCGAAGCAAACGCAACAGTTAAAAAGCAATTAATAAAATATTACCACCCTTTTCCTTTTTTGGCCGACAAAGAATTGGCTTGCGCTTACCAGTCCGCGGATTTGGTCATAAGCAGAGCCGGGGCGGGAAGCTTGTTTGAAATAGCAGCCTTGCAGAAACCGGCAATTTTAGTTCCTTTGTCGGAATCCGCCCAGAATCATCAGGTTAAAAATAGCTATTTTTTTGCGGAAAAAGGAGGGGCGATTGTGGTTGAAGAAGCGAATTTCAAGCCGCGATTTTTACTGGAAAAAATAAAAGCGCTTTTTGCGGAACCGGAAAGATTGAAATTTATGAAAAAGAAAATAAAAGAAATGGCAAGGCCGGGAGCGAGCAGAATCGTGGCAGAATACATTGAAAATTATCTGAATCAATAAAAATTTGGTTTCAAAACCATACTATAACTTCTCTCGGAAAAAATAATATAGAAATAACCGGAATAATTAACGATATTAAGTATTCGGAGTTATTGTTTAGAAATTTACTTAAAATTATTCCTGAAAAGCGAGAAGCCGTTCAATTTTTATAGGCGCTAAATGGCTGGAAATGGGCTACAATCTAAAAGACATATGGAGCAATTCTCGCCTTCACAAACAAGACCAGGAAAGGGAAAAACACCCCACTCAAAAACCTCTTGTGATTATAGATAGGATGATTAGAGCAAGCAGTTCTAAAAATGGAATTGTCTTAGACAGGGCTCCTAAGGATAGAGAGCCCTTTTTTATTTATATAATTGAAAAACGGGGGCGGAAATGGTAATTTGAAAAAAGAAAGAGGAGTAAGGAAAAAGAAAAAATGAAAAATTTAACGAAAGTTTTATTATTTTTTATTTTAGCGGGGGAAATATGTTTGATTTTTTTCTCGGTTTTCTTTTTAGTCAAAAGAAATTTTTTGCCTATGGAAAATTATTTTTTGGAAGATAAAAAATTTTATGATTTCGCTGATTTGATGAGAAAAAACCGGATCACTATTTTTGCGGTAGGAGATATTATGCTGGATAGGGGGGTGGAATACGCGGTTGAAAAACAAGGCAATGGCGATTTCAGATTTCCGTTTTTGAAAATCGCGGATTATCTGAAGAAAGCGGATATTTTATTCGGAAATTTAGAAAGCGTTATTTCCAACAAAGGAGAGAAAGTTGGCAGTGTCTATTCTTTCCGGGCCGACCCGAAAGCGATTGAGGGTTTGTTGTTTGCCGGTTTTGATATTCTTTCCGTTGCGAATAATCATATTTTTGATTACGGAAGATTAGCTATGGAGGATGGTCTGAAGCGATTGAAAAACGTTGGCATTGGTTATATCGGAGCCGGCTTTAATGAAGAGGAGGTTCGTTCGGGCATAATCAAAGAAATAAAGGGCGTGAAAATTTGTTTTTTGGCTTATAATAATAAAGGTTCTGAATATTGGCAGGCTGGAGAAAATAGCTCCGGAATTAGCTGGCTTGATGACAAAATTACAAAAGATGTCAGAACGGCTAAAGAAAAAAGCGATTTGGTAATCGTATCAATGCATTTCGGCGAAGAGTATCAAAATAAACAAAACGGAGAGCAGGAATATTTTGCCAAATTAGCTATCGATTCCGGAGCTGATTTGGTTTTAGGCCATCATCCGCATGTGATTCAGCCGGTTGAAAAATATAAACAAGGATGGATTGCACATAGCTTGGGTAATTTTATTTTTGACCAGAATTTTTCAGAAGAAACAATGGAAGGAATTTTGTTAGAAGTTATAGTTGAAAATAAAAAAATACAAAAAATTAGCCAAATAAAAATAGAAATATCGGAAAATTTTCAGCCGGTAAATATATGAAAAAGGAATATAAAGAAATAAAATGGCTTTTAGACGAGAAATATAGAGGAGAGATGTCTGAATTGGCGAAAAAGGATATTAAGCGGCTGGACAAAGGAGAGCCGGTGGATTATATTATTGGTTTTGTTAATTTTTTGAAGCGCAAAATTGACTTATCCTCAAAGCCGTTTGTTCCACGACCAGAAACAGAATATTGGGTAGGGGAAGCGATCAAGGATATGAAACAGGCTTTGCCACGCCATAGCCGAATCGAAGTCCGCCTCCGCCCTTGCGGGCTTCGGCGAGGCGAAGGCGGGGGATTAAGGATTTTGGATATTTTTTCAGGAACAGGGTGCGTTGGGATTGCGGTTTTGAAAAATATGGGCATGGCAATAGTTGATTTTGCCGAGAAAGAGAAAAAATATTTAAAGCAAATAGAAATAAATTTAAAAATAAATAGAATAAGCAAGGAAAGATTTTCTTTGATTGGTTCGGATATTTTTCAAAAAGTGAAAAGGAAATACGATTTTATTCTGGCGAATCCTCCCTATATCGCTGAATCAAGAAAAGACAAAGTTCAAAAATCAGTTTTGAAATATGAGCCGAAGATTGCTTTATTTGGAGGAAAAGACGGATTTTTTTATATTAAAAAATTTTTGATGGAAGCGAGAAATTATCTTAACGAAAACGGGAAAATTTATATGGAATTTGATTCTTTCCAGAAAAATGACCTGGCGAAATTGTTAAAAAATTTTGGATACGATAATTTCTCATTCAAAAAAGACCAATATGGGAAGTGGAGATACCTGATTATAAATTAAAAATCAAAAATCAAAATGTAAAATAACAAATCAAAATTTCAAAATGAATTTTTGCAGAAAATATTTTTCAGTAAAAAGGTATTTTAACATTTTACATTGTCATTTTTATTTTTGATATTTGCATTTTGATTTTCAGGGCGTATTGTTTTTTTAAGGAAGAAGGGCTATTATATAAAAATAAGATAAGGGGCGATAACTATGAAAAAAAAGAGGGTTAAGCCGGTCAAAAAAATAAAAAATATAAAGAAAGCGAAGAGCCGGAAGTCTGCGCTTGTTAAGCATATTCAAGGGAAGGGAAATATTCCGCAAGATTCAATCCGCTTGCCGCTTGTAGAGCCGGAAAAGAAAATCCGGGCAGACAATAATTTTCATAAACCGAAAATAAGAATAGTGGGAATCGGCGGGGGAGCGGGTTCAATTATTTCTGAAATTATTTTTAAGGTTAAATGGGCTGATTTTGTGGTGGCTAATACCGATGCCAGAGCTTTATCGTCTATAAGCAGAAAAGCGAAAAAATTTCAATTTGGACAGGAACTAACCAAGGGTTTGGGAACAGGAATGAATCCGGCCATAGGGGAGCTTGCCAGTCAAAATGAAAAAGAAAAAATAAAAAAGATTTTTGAAGGACAAGACCTTTGCATTATTTTGGCTTGCCTCGGGGGCGGCACTTCGTCAGGCGCCGCGCCAGTTTTCGCAAAGATTTCCAAGGATTGCGGATGCCTTTCATTCGGAATTTTTACTTTGCCTTTTGAGTTTGAGGGAGAGAAAAAAATGGAGATTGCCAAGCAGTCGCTGGATAAAATAAAACCGTGCCTCAATGTTTATTCCGTGATTCCCAATGAAAGAATTTTTAAGATAATTGAAAAAAACGCTCCCTTAAAGACAGCTTTGTCGGCTATAAACGACAAGCTTTCTGAAAATATTGAAGGACTTATAGGCATGATTCATTCTCCTGGTTTGATAAATATTGATTTCGCCGACTTGAGGGCAGTGCTTGTCGGAAGGGGCAAGCTTGCCTATCTTAATATGGCGGAAATCGGCAAGATTGGAGAAAATATAGTCCAAGAAGACGGCGCGTCGGAAGAAAACAGAGCGGAAAAAATAATTTCTGATTCTCTGTATTCTTATAATATTAAAGGCGCAAAAGGGATTTTGTATAATATTATCGGTGGCAAAGATCTCCGGCTTGCCGAAGTTTCGCAGATGTCGGAAATGATATTCAAATCAATAAACAAAAATGCTAAAATTATATTTGGGATAAACCAATGCCAAAAAGAACGAGATAAAGTTAAGATCGCTATACTGGCAGTCGGTTGCGGGCCGAAAAATGTTTTGACGGGATTATTGCCTGAATCGCAAACTATCTCGCAAGAAAGAAATATTCTGAAAAATATGGCGGTTAGGGCAGTAAGCTTCCGAAAGAAGATGTCGTTGAAAAAGAGAGCGGTTTTTGTAGGGAAGCAGGCGGAAAAGAAAGAAGATAGAAGATTTGCGACAGAAGAAAAACGGGAGAAGAGGCTGTTATCTGAAAATCGCGGGCAATTATTACATGAAAAAGAAAAGCTTATTCAAATTACAAGCAAGGGCATAATTGACGGGAAAATAAGGAGAAACGCGCTTCAATTAAAAAAGGAAGCGGATGAAGAACAAAAAGAACTCACGGACCAGGAGATGATGCTGGAAACCCCGGCAATTTTAAGAAAAAAGTAAAACAAAATGAATACCGTGAATAATATGGAGGTCAAAAAAGCTATAATTCCAATCGCAGGCATGGCTATTAGATTTTTGCCGCTGTCAAAAATTGTGCCAAAAGAACTTTGGCCGGTTGTTGATTTGCCGATGATCCATTACGGACTTAAAGAGATAAAAGACGCTGGTATAAAAGAGGTTATTTTTGTCTTTAATTCTGGCAATAAAAAAGTTTTAGAATATTTAAAAACTTGTCCGAAAACAGAAAAATTTTTAAAAGAGCGCAAGAAAGACGAAGTTTTAGAAGAATTAAAAAATTTAGAAGAAATGTTTAAAGATATTTCTTTTTCTTGGGTTTTGCAAAAACAGCCGTTAGGAGACGGCAACGCGGTTTTGCAGGCGGCAAGATTGGCGGCGGAAGAGCCGGTTGCCAGCATTTTTGCCGATGATATTTTTGACGCTAAAATTCCGGCGATTTCCCAGCTGGAGAAAATTTTCAGGACTTGCCAGAGGCCAGTTATCGGGCTTTGCCGAGTGCCTAAAGAAAAAATCAGCCATTATGGGATTGTCGGCGTGGAAAAAATTTCCAGCCGGCTCTACAAGATAAAAAAAATAATTGAAAAACCGGATTTGTCAGAAGCGCCTTCTGATTTAGCTATTGCGGGCAGATACATTTTAACTCCCGAGGTTTTTGATTATTTAAAAAAAGCAAAGCCATCAAAGAAAGGAGAAATTTATTTAGCAGAAGTCATTAACGACCAAATGCTGAAAGACGGAAAGCTGATTTACGGATACGAGCTGGAAGGTCAGTGGCTTGGGTGTGGAGATAAATTAAGATGGCTGGAATCTACCATATATCTTTCAATGAAACACCCGAAATACGGGCCGGAATTGAGAGAATATATTTCTAAACTGAAATTTTAATATTACTATTTTTTTTTAGTTTTTAATTATCAATTACTAATTATCAATCAATTACCAATTTTTTAACTATCAAATTTGCTTCTCCTCTTCGCTCCTCTTCCCCCGCGGGGTGGGGGCGATTGAAAATTAAGTCATTGATAATTTATTGATAATTGAAAATTGTAAATTGATAATTCTAATTTATGTTTACCATCGCCAAATCCATATTAAAAAAAATATACAATCCCAGGCCGTTGAATGCTGTAAAATATAATTATGGGCTTTTACTGGTTATTGGCGGTTCGGAATTTTATAGCGGTTCTCCGGCTTTAGCGGCAATGGCCGGTTTTAGAGCGGGAGCGGATATGGCAAAAATTATAGCTCCGGAAAGAGCGGCTAATATAATAGCGGGTTTTTCTCCAACCATGGCGGCTTATCCCTTAAAAGGAGAACATCTGATTAAAGAGCATTTATCCGTTTTGATTTCAATGATTGAAAGCGCGAAAGATGTCGCTAGAGGGAAAACAGCGGTTGTTATCGGCGGGGGACTAGGAAGAACTGAAGAAACCCAGGAAACAGTTTTGGAATTTTTATTGCAAGTTGCCTGCCCTGTGATTATTGACGCTGACGCTATCCACGCTTTGGCGAAAAAGCCAAAAGTTGTTTCCGACCATCCCTGTCTGATTACCCCGCATTTTTACGAATTTTATGTTCTTACAAAAGTTGATATTTCAAAAGTTCCCGAAACAGACAGGCCAGAAATTGTCAGGCAGGAAGCGAAAAAATTGAACGCGGTTATTTTGTTAAAAGGGAGAACAGATATAATTTCCGACGGCAAAGAAATCGCCTTGAATAAAACAGGTTCGCCTTATATTGCAAAAGGCGGATGCGGAGATACTTTAGCAGGAATATGCGGAGCGCTGATGGCAAGGGGCTTAGATGCTTTTACCGCCGGCCAAGCGGGAGCTTATATAAACGGTTTGGCAGGACAAATTGCCGCCAAAAAAATGAAGGATTCTTTGGTCGCTACGGACTTAATTGAGGCGATACCATCAGCGATAAAAAGATAACTATTGACAAATGTTTTTGGTTTGATAACTTATAATTAGTTCTATTAGTTCCTTCGTTTTGTGGAATACGACTTGCTCACATCAAACCATCCACAGGGCCTCCCAATCGAAGACATAAGGAGCGCACAGCTTCTTATGTCTTTTTTATTTTCCTTCGCCTTCGCGCAGCGCAACCTTTCCATAGTCCCGCCCCCGATTGATGGTGGGACGAATAAGGGTATTTTGTTTTGTGTTGATTTATAATATAATAATAATATGGCGAGAGAAATTTATGATTTAATTATTATCGGGGCGGGGCCGGCCGGGATGACAGCCGGGATTTATGCTGGCCGCTTGAATTTAAAGACGCTTTTGATAGCTAAGAATTTTGGCGGTCAGATGGCGAAAAAAGCGGTTATGATTGAAAATTATCCCGGAGTTGGGGCGATTTATGGAACGGAATTGGTCTCGTTAATGGAAAAACAATTGAAATCGCGCAAGATTAAAATAGAAACGGATGAGGTTTTGAAAATAAAAAAACAGGGAGAAATTTTTTCCACTGAAACAAAAAATAAAAATGTTTTTAATTCAAAGGCGATAATTGTCGCGACAGGATTGGTTTCAAGATTATTAAATGTTCCAGGCGAAAAAGAATTTTTAGGCAGGGGAGTGAGTTATTGCTCTTTGTGCGACGGACCTGTTTTTCAGGGAAAGAATGTCGCGGTGGTCGGGGGAGGAAATGCTGGTTTTGAAACCGCTATTTTTCTTTCAAAGATTGCCAAGAAAATATATATTTTAGAATACGGGCAAAAATCAAAAGCGTTTGGCGCAAATTTAGAAATAGCGAAAAAAGCCGAGAATATTGAAATAATAACAAACGCGGAAGTGAAAGAAATTAAAGGCAAGAAATTCGTTGATTCGCTTATTTACGAGGATAAAAAAAATAAAGAGATTAAAAATTTGGCGGTTGAGGGGGTTTTTGTGGAGATTGGCTATCAGCCGGAGACGTCTTTTATTGAAGATATGGTTGATTTGAACGATAAAGGCGCGGCATTGGTTGATTTTGAAAGTTGTCAAACGAAAACAGCGGGGCTTTTTGTTGCCGGCGATCTAAATGCGGGAAAATTTAAACAGATTGTAATTGCCTGCGGAGAAGGAGCGAAAACTACGCTATATGCGTTTGAGTATATTCAACATCTCAAAATATGATAAAAGATATTAAGGCTAGAAAAATATTAGATTCAAGGGGAAATCATACGGTTGAGGTAAAATTAGAAACTGATAACGGTTTTTTTGTTGCATCTTGTCCATCTGGCGCTTCAACCGGGAAAAATGAAGCTGTGGCGTTGCCAGCTGAAAAAGCAATAGAGAATATAAATAAAATAATTGTTCCCCAGCTATTAGGTAAAGACGAAACAAATCAGGAAGAGGTGGATAATTTAATGATTGAACTGGACGGGACTGAAAATAAATCAAAATTAGGGGCAAATGCTATTTTGGCTGTTTCAATGGCAATTTGCCGCGCTGGATCCAAAACCAATGGCTTGCCCTTGTATTGTTATATCAGCCAGCTCAGTGAGAATATCCAATATAAAGGGGGCATCTCCCATTGTAGTTGCAATAGGAGATGCTCCCCAGACATTGATTGTAAGTTGCCGTCCCCGTGTTTTAATATTATAAACGGCGGGGTTCACGGAAGAAACAATTTGGAAATACAGGAGTTTATGATAATTCCGCAGGGAGAGTCGTTTGAAAAAAATTTAGAAATAGGAAAAGTCGTTTACAAAAAATTAAAAATAATTTTGAAAAATAAATTTGGTGAAAGGGGGATTGTTATTGCGGACGAAGGCGGTTTTTCTCCGCCTATTTTTAATGATATAGAAGCATTGGATTTTGTTGTTGAGGCGATAGGGGATTATAATGTAAAAATCGGGCTAGATTGCGCCGCTTCCCAATTTTTTTTTGATGGGAAATATAAAATTGACAATAAATTATTTGACAGAAATGGCTTGATTGAATTTTACGGCAATATAGTTGGAAAATATCCAATAATTTCTATTGAAGATCCTTTTGCGGAAGATGACTGTGGGGGATTTAAGTTAATGATGAAAAATTTTGGAGATAAAATAATTATTGTCGGCGATGATTTTTTAACAACGAACATAGAAAGAATAAAAAAAGCAAAAGAGGCAGGCGCTTGCAACGGAGCGATTATAAAACCGAATCAAATTGGCACAATAAGCGAAACAATAGAAGCCGGTCGATTAATAAAATCATTCGGTTGGAAAGCGGTTATTTCCCACAGATCCGGCGAAACAATGGATGATTTTATTGCTGATTTGGCTGTCGGCTTTGGCGCTTATTTCATAAAATCAGGAGCGCCAGCGAAAAAAGAAAGAATGGTAAAATATAATAGATTGGTGGAAATAGATAGAGAAATTCAATTAATAAATAAAAATGAAAATTATTAACGGTTCCAAAACAAGTTCATTCGGCGCTCCAGCGAAAATAAATCACGACCATGCTTTGTTTTATGCGGGCAGATTATATGAGGGATTGAATAATGAAAAAATGTCAATTATATTGAGAATCAGATATTTTCGCAAAATATAAACAAGATTTTTTGTAAAAGTAGCGAGGCCATGGGAGAACTTCCCGATAATAGCGTGCATTTGATGGTTACTTCCCCCCCCCTATAATGCTGGCAAAGACTATGATAAAAATTTATCTCTTGAAGAATACAGGGGATTATTAAGACGAGTATTTAGAGAAACTTTTATGGTTTTAGTCCCTGGTGGCATGGTTTGTATAAATGTGGCTAATTTAGGTAGAAAGCCATATTTACCACTTCACTCTTATGTTATTGAAGACATGATGCTTTGGGTTTTTTAATGCGGGGTGAAATTCTTTGGGATAAAGGAAACAGCGCAAGCCCGTCAACTGCTTGGGGGTCATACCTAAAAGCAAGCAATCCTGTGTTGTGGGATGTTCACGAGTATGTTCTTGTTTTTTGCAAGGATACTTTCACTCGCTACGGTCAGCAGAAAAAAAGAGCGCCATAACAAAAGAAGAATTTTTAGAATTTACAAAAAATATTTGGAAATTTTCAACAGAAAGAGCGACAAGAGTAAAACATCCGGATCCATTTCCTGTTGAATTACCTTATCGCTTGATTCAACTTTATACTTTTGAAAACGATGTTATATTGGATCCGCTTGTAGGAAGTGGCGCTACTTGCATAGCGGCATTAAAAACAAATAGAAAATATATTGCCTATGATGTTGATAAAAATTATTGTAATTTAGCGGATCAAAGAATAAAATTATTTTTGCAACAGCAAAAAATATTATTTAATTAATATAATAAAATTATGGCAAAATTATGGCAAAATTATTTTTATTAAGGCATTTGAAATCGCAGTGGAACGAGGAGGAAAACAGGTTTACGGGTTGGGTGGATATTCCGCTGGCGGAAGGACAGGAAGAATCAGCGAAAGTCCTTGCTCAGAAAATTTTTCAAAATAAAATAGACGCGATTTATTGTTCACGGCTCTTCAGAAATATAGATACAGCGGCAAGGATTTTTGAGCATGACAATAAATATCCGATTTTTATTCATTTGGATCTTGGGAAAATGAAAAAATGGGGGCATTTCAAAGATATAAGCGAAAACGATCTGCCTGTTTTTGTTTCAGAAAAACTTAACGAAAGATATTACGGGGATTTGCAAGGATTAAATAAAGAAGAGATGATAAAAAAATACGGGGAAGAAAAAGTAAGGCAATGGCGGCGGAGTTATGATATGGCGCCGCCGGGCGGAGAGTCCCTGAAAGATGTCGTTAAAAGGGTTGTTCCTTTTTATAAAAAATATATTGAAAAGGACTTAAAAACCGGGAAGAATATTTTAATCGTGGCAAGCCATAATTCTTTGAGGGCGCTTGTAAAACATATTGAAAAAATTTCAGACAATGATATTATTAATTTTGAGATTCATTTTGGAGGCTTGATTGAATACGATTTAGGAAAATCGCTTGAAGTTAAAAATAAATGTAATCTTTAAAATTATTCCCCTTGCTCACCCCCCCGATGGTCATCGGAGGGGGAGGTAATAGTTTGGCGGAAAAAATAATTGCGTGTTAATATTAAAATTAAAGTCGCTGAAAATATCAATAATTAAAAAATAAAATAAGGGAATAATAATATGAATAAAAAAACAATTACAATGGCGTTGATAGCGGTCGCTGGCGTTTTAGTCATTGGAGCGCTTGTTTATTTGAATTATCCCGACAAATCGGGTATTTCTGGGGATAATGCCCAATTCGGCCAACAGATTGCGGAAAAAGCCATAAATTTTATAAACAATAATATCTTAAGAGGAAACGGCACAGCTTCTTTGGTTGATGTAGGTGAAGAAAACGGATTTTATAAAATAAAATTCAGCTTACAGGGAAATGAAATGGAGTCGTACATTACAAAAGACGGCAAATTTTTATTCCCGGAAGTTATAAATTTGGAAGAAACAAGCCCTGTGGCGGTTGAGACAGACACTACTTTGGGGTCTTTCTCGGTAAACAATGGTGAAATTTGCAAGGAAGGGGACAAACCTGTTGTTTATTTTTTTGGCTCCAAAACATGTCCGTATTGCAATTGGGAATATCCAATTTTTAAAACAATTATGGAAAAATTTAAAAAAGAAGTTTTTTTCCGTGACAATATGGATTTACAGGCAGATGAAGACATTTTTAACAAATACAGCACAGGAGGAATTCCGACAATTGTTTTAGGGTGCAAATATTACAGGGTTGGCTCTGGTGAAACTGGCGGAGAAGAGGCGGAGATTAAAAATATTACAGCCCTTACTTGCAAAATCACAGGGAGTAATCCTTCAGATATCTGCGACGAGGTAAAAGATTTAATTAGCCAAATACAATAATTTTATGGACGCGATAAAAAATAAAAAAAGAGTGAGGGTTTTCTCAACCCCGGTCTGCCCCTACTGCGTTACATTAAAAGAATATCTAAAGAGCTATTCAGTGGAATTTGAAGATATTGATGTTTCGCAAAATAAAGCGGCTTTGGACGAAATGATTGAAAAGTCAGACCAAATGGGAGTGCCGGTTATAGAGATTGGAGAGAAAATAGTCATTGGATTTGATAAGAGCGTTATCAATGAATTACTTGATATTAAAGAATAATATGGCTACGAAATACGAATTTAGTACGAATATACGAATATGTTTTCGTATAGTCGTATATATTTGTAATTCGTAGCTAAATTATGATAAAAATTGCGATAAATGGCTTTGGCCGCATAGGCCGCCAAGCATATAAAAAAATTTTAGAGAATCATCCCGATTTAGAAATAGTTGCCATAAACGATTTGACGGATAAGGCGACATTAGAACATCTTTTGAAATACGATTCTATTTACAGCAGATATGACGGAAAAATTGATTGTGTAATTTTGGCGGAAAAAGATCCGGAAAATTTACCTTGGAAAAAAATGGCGGTTGATATTGTTTTGGAATGTACTGGATTATTCACTGACTTGAATAGCGCGGAGAAGCATATTAAAGTTGGCTCTAAAAAAGTTATAATTTCAGCGCCCGCAAAAGACGAAGCGATTCCCAGTTATGTTTTAGGGGTTAATGAGGAAAAATATAATCCTGAGAAAGACAATATAATTGACATGGGCTCTTGCACAACGAATTGTTTAGCTCCGATGGCGAAAATTTTGAACGATAATTTTAAGATTACCAAGGGATTTATGACAACTATTCATAGTTATACCAACGACCAAAGAATTTTGGATTTGCCTCACAAAGATTTAAGGCGCGCAAGAGCGGCTGCTATAAATTTAATTCCAACAAGCACTGGAGCGGCTAAAGCGATCGGAAAAGTTATTCCTGAACTAAAAGGAAAACTTGACGGCATTTCTATAAGAGTGCCAACTCCGACTGTTTCTTTGTTAGATCTAATCGTTGAAGTAGAAAGATCAACAACTAAAGAAGAAGTGAACAATATTTTTAAGAAAGCGGAAAAAGCCCTGAAAGGAATTTTCAGGACGGAAGGCGAGCCATTGGTTTCTTCTGATTATGTCGGCGATACCTATTCTTCAATAGTTGATTTGGAAAAGACAATGGTAAATGGCAATCTTGTAAAAGTTCTTGGCTGGTATGATAATGAAACAGGATATTCAACCCGCTTAGCCGATTTTGCGGAATTCGTGGGGAAAAAAATGTAGATTTTTCTCAAAAAAAAGAGCCCGTTCCGACGGATGTCGGAACGGGTTTTGCGTTGCGCGATTGGGTTTTTTCCTGTCTGTCGAGAGATTCCATTCATATTCGTTGTCGGCGGAGTAGCGATGAATATAAGTATTGCGTTTTCTTCGGAAAATAAGTTATAATAAAGATAATAAAAATAAAATATTAAAATCATGATAAAAAAAGGAGAATTATATTATCCCGATAAAAATTTTCAGAAAAAGGCGTTGATAAATAACAGGGCGATTTATAAAAAAGCATCTGCCAATCCTGTTAAATTTTGGGATGGGCTGGCAAAAGAAATTTTTTGGCAAAAAAAGTGGAAAAAGGCCTTTGAACATAAACCGCCTTATTTTAAATGGTTTGTGGGTGGAAAGATTAATATAACCGAAAGCGCTTTGGATAAAAATTTAGAGGAAAAGAAAAATAAAGTTGCCCTGATTTGGGAACCGGAAGCGGTGGGGGAGCGGCAGAGAATTTTCTCATATTACGATCTTTTTAGAGAAGTTAATCGGCTTGCTAATGCTTTAAAAAAAATGGGCGCGCAAAAAGGGGATAGAATCGGGATTTATTCGCCTATGATTCCAGAAGTTATAATTTCAATGCTTGCTTGCGCCAGAATCGGCGCTGTTCACGCTGTTGTTTTTTCAGCTTTTAGCCCAAAAGCCCTGCAAGTAAGATTGCAGGATACTGAAGCGAAAATTTTAATTACAGCCGATGGATATTTCAGGCGGGGTAAAGTCGTGAATCTTAAACAGGGCGCTGATGAAGGAATTAAAGAAACGAAAGTGGAAAAAATTGTCGTTGTGAAAAGAGCGGGGAATGAAATTTTTTTTCAGCCGGACAGGGATTTTTGGTATCAAGATTTGATAAAAAATGAAAGCGATTGGTGTCCTGCCGAAGCAATGGACAGCGAAGATCCGCTTTTCATACTTTACACGAGCGGTTCTACCGGCAAGCCAAAGGGTTGCGTTCATTCGTGCGGCGGATACGGTGTTCAGGCGAAATTTACAGCCAAATGGATTTTTGATTTAAAAGAAGACGATATTTTTTGGTCAACCGCTGATGTTGGCTGGATTACCGGACATACTTACAGTTGTTATGGGCCCTTGCTTAATGGCGCCACATTTGTAATTTTTGAGGGCGCGCCGGATTATCCTGATCCGGGCAGATGGTGTGAAATTATTGATAAATACGGAATAACAACTTTTTATACCGCTCCTACGGCCATAAGAATGTTTGAAAAATACGGAGTTGAATATCCGAGAAAATATAAATTGGATTCTCTACAGATTTTAGGTTCTGTCGGCGAGCCGATTGATAAAGCCGCCTGGCAATGGTATTTCAAAGAAGTGGGAAGAGAAAAATGCCCTTTGGTTGATACTTGGTGGCAGACAGAAACAGGAGGTATTTTAATTACTTCTCTGCCCGGAATAGGGCCGTTTAAGCCGACTTTTGCCGGGATTCATTTTCCGGGAGTAAATTTTGCTATTTTGAATGAAAAAGGAAAGTCCTGTAAAATAGGGGAGCAGGGAAATTTGGTTATTCTTCCGCCATTCGCTCCCGGACTTTTGAGAGGGATTTATAAAAATCCGGAAAAATATCTGGAAACATATTGGAGCGAATGCGGGAATAAAATTTACTTTACCAGCGACGGCGCTTGTAAAGATAAAAACGGGCTGATAAGAATTGTGGGTAGAATTGACGATGTTATAAAAGTGGCGGGGCACAGAATCGCAACAGGGGAGTTGGAGAGCGCCATTGCTTTACATTCTGATATTACAGAATGCGCTGTTGTCGGAGTTGCGGATGAAATAAAAGGCGAAGTTCCAGTTGCTTTTGTCGTTTGCAAAACAGACAAATCTGCGGAAAATATAAAAGAAGAAGTTGTTCGGCAGATAAGAAAAGAAATAGGGCCCATAGCAACGCCGAAAGAGGTTTATTTAGTAAAAGATTTGCCGAAAACCCGTTCTGGCAAAATAATGAGAAGAATTTTGAGAAAATTATTTACCAGCGAGGAGCTCGGCGATTTAAGCGCTCTGTCAAACCCGGAATCTGTGGAAGAAATTAAGCTAATTTTACGGTAAGCGTAAAACGCAAAACGAAAAATGCAAAATTAAGGTGTCGCTTCGCGATAATATATATCATCAATTATGACGGGAGCATCTCCCGTCATAATTAATACTTCAGTTTTGCGCTTTTAGCTTTTAATTTTTAATTTCGTTATTATGGATATTGAGATCAGAAAAATTAAGGAAAAAGATGAAAAAAAAGCGTATTTATTTTGCATCGGAATTTTTGACGAGATGGGCTGGGATAAAAGATTTAGCTATGATTTGAAAGATCTTAGCAAGACATTCGGAGGCGAGAGAGAAGCGTTTTTTATAGCGGTGGACAATAGAAAAATTGTATCTTGCGGGGGAGTAAATTGCCTTGCGGATAAAACGGCTTTAATGAGAAGATTTTATACCGCTAAAGAATTTAGGGGTAGGGGATTGGCCGCTCTTATGCTTGAAAAAATTAAACGATTTGCCAAAGAAAACGGATACGGAGAAATTGTTTTGGATGTGTTTAAGGATAATATCCGGGCGAAAAAGTTTTATAAAAAAAGCGGATTCAGAAATTTTAAACCAAGCCCCTGTAAAAATTGGCACGATCTTAACTACCCAAAACTCTTTGATTTCCAAAAACTGAAACTGAAATAATGTAGCAGGAACACTTCCCGCTATAATCATGGCGGGAAGTGTTTTCGTCATATTAGTTTCCTGATTTATAATTAGCGAGCGAGAGAGGAAAAGAAAGTCGCAATTTTCTTTTCCGAACGAGCGAACTAATTATATCATAGATATTTTGTTTTGGTTTTCGGGGCGAGACGAAGCAAAAATTTTGAGCCGTATATACGAAGCATTCCGGCTCAAAATTTTTGCAAAGTCGTAGCCAAAACCAAAACACAAAGAGTTGAAGGACATTCGTAATTCAAGGTATTATAGATAAAAAATAACCCGCGATGATAGAGAAAACTATCTTCGCGGGTTTTGCGGTTATGGGGGAAGAAGGCTATGTAGTGAATTCACCGATGAGCCCAAAGATGAGCCCAAAGATGAGCCCAATGATGAGCCCACTGATGAGCCCACCGATGAGCCAAATGATGAGCCAAAAGATGAGCCCAAAGATGAGCCAAATGATGAGCCCACTGATGAGCCCAATGATGAGCCCAATGATGAGCCCAATGATGAGCCCATCGATGAGCCCATCTTCATTTATGGGTTTCAAATTCCTGAAACCTCCCTTGATTGTGGCTGTGATGCATACTGCGGTACAGGCGATAATAACATATTCGCCACCGAACGCCCAGCAAATCACCAGTTGCCCCCAGGAATACGGCTGTCTCATGGTCAGTTCTCCCAACCCGAGCATTTTCCACGCTTGGATTATCAGGAGAAAATTGAGGACTGCCAATCCCCCCGTAGCCAGAGTCAGGAAGAATCTCCTCGCATCTCCCCAAGTGATGTAGTGGGTGTAAGTCGCTGCGTTTTCTTCGTTCTGTTGCGTTTCCATCTTCGGTTCCTTTCCAAATTTTCCATATTAGTTTATTGGCTTGTGTAATGAGCTGTTTTTGCTACAATTACGCGTTTTTTTCACTATGTTTTATTGATAGCATAATGTATTATCTTTGTCAAGTTTTTTAGCGCATTTTTCGTTAAATTCATCGTAGTAAATTTCCTCCGATCGGCGATTTTTTACTACGATGGAAAACTAAAAAAGATCATTTTTCCATTAAAAATGCGACCGTCGGTTTAATCTTAACATCAATATTTTTAGTTTTGCACTTTTTTGTTTTTAGGAGTTGAGGTATAATAATTAAATATAAAACGCAAAACGAAAAATGCAAAATTAAGGTGTCGCTTCGCGACAGTATATATCATCAATTATAGCAGGAGTATTTTATAATTGGAGCATATCCCGTTAATCGTGATAGAAAATGTTTCCGTTATGAAATACTCCTGTCATAATTGATACTTTAATTTTGCGTTTTAACTTTTTAATTTAAGCTGTTATGGAAAAAGAACAAAAAAATATTCTTTGGTTTAAGGAGGTGGGGATAGGAGATATTACTTTGGTCGGGGGCAAGAATGCTTCTTTGGGCGAGATGATTCAACAATTAACTCCCAAGGGGATAAATATCCCTGATGGTTTTGCAACGACAGCAAAAGCTTATTTTGATTTTTTGGAAAAAGCAGGCATTAAAGAAAAAATAAAAGAAATTTTACGAGATATTGATGTTTCCGATATTAAAAATCTTCAAGAGAAGGGAAGGGCGGTAAGGGCTTTGATCGCGCGTTCACACCTGCCCGAGGATTTGGAAAAAGAAATTTCCGACGCCTATTCGCTTATGTCTCGAGAATACGGGGAAAAACAAACCGATGTGGCGGTCCGTTCCAGCGCCACGGCTGAAGACCTTCCAAATGCTTCTTTCGCCGGCCAGCAGGAAACATATTTGAATATAAGAGGCGATAAAAATGTGGCGGAGGCGGTAAAGAAATGTTTTATTTCTCTTTTTACAGACAGAGCCATTGTTTATCGCGAAGAGATGAAATTTGACCATTTGAAACTCGCTTTGAGCGTCGGGGTGCAAAAAATGATCCGTTCCGATCTTTCTTATTCCGGGGTTATGTTTTCTTGCGACACAGAAAATGGATTTGGAGATGTTATTTTGATTAACGGCAGTTATGGATTGGGAGAGAATATAGTTAAGGGAATGGTGGATCCGGATCAGTATTATGTTTTTGAAACGACCCTAAAAAGCGGTTTTAAGCCGATTTTAGAAAAACGGTTAGGCAGGAAATTGGTTAAATTGATCTATAATAAAAATCAAAAGGCAACTACGAAGAATATCTCTACACCAATAAAAGACAGACAAAGGTTTGTTCTGACAGACGAGGAGATATTAGATCTTAGTCGCTGGTCTGTTTTAATTGAGGATTATTATGGTAAATCAATGGATATGGAATGGGCGAAAGACGGCAAGGCTGGAAAATTATATATTGTGCAGGCAAGGCCGGAAACAGTCCAAAGCAGAAAAAACTTAGCGGTTTTAGAAAATTATGTGTTAGATAAAAATAATAAAAAGATAAAATTATTAGCGGAGGGATTAAGCGTGGGTAATAAAATAGGGCAGGGGAGAGCGAGAAAAATAATGAATGTCAAAGACATAAAGGACTTCAAAAAAGGAGAGGTTTTAGTGACTGATATGACAGATCCGGATTGGGTTCCGGTGATGAAAATCGCTTCAGCTATTATCACAGATAGGGGGGGTAGAACTTGCCATACTGCCATTGTAAGCCGGGAGCTTGGCATTCCTTCTGTGGTTGGAGTTGGAAACGCAACCAGAGTGATTAAAACAAGCCAGGAGATTACGGTGAGTTGCGCCGAGGGGGAGACAGGAAAAATTTATCAGGGGATTATTCCGTTTGAAATTAAAAAAACCGATGTTTCTAATTTGAAGAAACCGGCAGTTAAAATAATGATGAATGTCGGGGAGCCGGATTTGGCTTTCGGATTGAGTTTTGTTCCCAACGATGGAGTGGGTTTGGCGCGGGAAGAATTTATTATCGCTAATAATATAAAGATACATCCGCTTGCTTTGATAAATTACAGGAAGATGCCTTCAATCGTGAAAAATAAAATAAATGAGATTGCTTTTGGTTATAAAAGCAAAACCGACTTTTATATTGAAAAATTAGCCCAAGGCATGGGGAAAATTGGAGCGGCTTTTTATCCCAAAGAGGTAATTGTTCGTTTTTCCGATTTTAAGACAAACGAATATAGGAATTTAATAGGCGGGGAATTTTTTGAGCCAGTTGAAGAAAATCCTATGCTCGGATTTAGGGGCGCCTGCCGTTATCTTGATGAAAAGTTCCAGCCGGCTTTTAATTTAGAATGCGAGGCGATAAAAAGAGCGAGGAATATTTTTGGATTGGCGAATATAAATGTGATGGTTCCTTTTTGCAGAACCGTTGAGGAAGGAAGAAAAGTAGTTGATTTAATGGAAAAAAATGGCTTGAAGAAAGGGGGTACACCCTTCTCAATCCTCCCCTCCGATGGTCATCGGAGGGGAGGAGAGGCGGGGGAAATCTCTCTTAAAGAAGGGGGGGGGAGGGGAAATGGGCTAAAAATTTATATGATGTGTGAAATACCGACTAATGTCGTGCTTATTGAGGAATTTTTAGAAATTTTTGACGGAGTTTCAATTGGTTCAAACGACCTTACTCAGTTATGCCTCGGGCTTGACAGGGATAATTCAAGAATTTCTCATATAGGAGACGAAAGAAATCCTGCCATTAAAAGAATGATAAGGAAAGTAATAAAAGTTTGCAATGAAAAGGGCAAATATTGCGGAATTTGCGGACAAGCGCCTTCTGATTTTCCGGATTTTGCGGAATTTTTAGTCAAAGAGGGGATCAAAAGCATTTCTTTGAATCCGGATACAGCAATAAAGACAATTTTATTCTTAAATGGTCTTGATGATATTGTTGTTGCTGATAAAAATAGAGCATTATTGGATCCGCGGGGCTAATTAAACGCAAAATGCAAAGCGAGAAATTAAAAACTATGGTGTCGTTCGCAACAATAATATATATTATCAATTATAGCGGGAACATTTCTCGCTATGATTATAGCGAGAAATGTTCCCGCTATAATTGATACCTTAATTTTACGCTTTTAGCTTTTAGTTTTTAATTTCGTTATTATGTTTGATGTAATAACTTTTGGTTCGGCCGCTCAGGACATTTTTTTGCGGCTAAATAAAAAACAAGTAATTGTCGGAAAGAAATTTACCGCAGGCAAAGGCGTATGTTTTGATTTGGGTTCAAAAGTTGATGTGGAAGAAATTTATTTTTATTGCGGCGGGGGAGGAATCAATACCAGCGCAACATTTGCAAAGCAGGGTTTGAAAACTGCTTATTGCGGAGCAATTGGGAAAGACCTTGCCGGGGAAGAAATAATAAAGGACTTAAATAATAGGGGAGTGGCCGTTGATTTTGTCAAAGAAAAAGGAAAACCCACAAATCATTCTATTATTTTTAATTTATCTCAAAAAGACAGAACTATTATCGCTTACAGGGGCGCGTCTGAGTTGCTTGCCCGAGAAGACATTCCTTGGGACAAAATGGGGTCAAGATGGTTTTATTTGGCTCCGCTTTCTGGTCTTGCTTGCGAGACCTCAAAAAGTATTATTAATTTCGCAAAAGAAAAGGAGATAAAAATTGCTTTTAATCCAGGGACTTTTCAGATTTCTTTGCCCGGAAAAATTTTGTCAGAAATTTTAAGTAAAATTGACATATTAATTTTAAATCAAGAGGAAGCGTCCTTTTTAACAAAAATTCCTTTTATCAAAGAAAAAGAAATTTTTGAGAAAATTGACAAAATGTGCCCGGGAATCGCCATAATGACAAAAGGCGCAAAAGGCGTTGTAGCTTCTGACGGAAGATATTTTTACAGCGCTAATGTCTTAAAAACAAAAGTGGTTGACAAGACAGGCGCCGGCGATTCTTTTGGGGCTGGATTTGTCTCTGGTTTTATCAAGGCGAACGGCGACATAGGATATGCAATGCAATTAGGAATAGCCAACTCTGCTTCTTGCCTGCAACAATGGGGCGCGAAGAACGGATTATTGGGGGAGGGCGATAATTGGGAAAAAGTAAAAATTAAAAAGTTAAAATATGAAAAATCTTAAAAATATATTGCAGGATGCGCGGAAAAATCATTACGCTATAGGCCAGTTTAATATCTCAACATTTGAGCAGTTGAAGGGAATTTTTGGCGCGGTAAATGCATTAAGAACGCCGGTTATAATCGGCACATCGGAGGGCGAAGCGAAATTTTTAGGGATAGAAGAAATTTCCGCTTTAATTAAAATTGCAGAAAAAAAATATAAAATTCCGTTTTTTTTGAATCTTGATCATGGTAAAGATTTAGCGTTAATCAAGAAGGCTGTTGATTGCGGTTATTCCGCGGTTCATTTTGACGGGTCTTCTTTTCCTTTTGAGGAAAACGCGCGGTATACCAAAGAAGTTATAAAGTACGCCCGGAAGAAAAGTGTTTTAATAGAAGGAGAATTAGGGGCGATAAAGGGGGAGTCGGGGATCCATCAAAAAAAAGTTATTCTAACAGAAGACGATCTTACTTCGCCGGAACAAGCCAAAAAATTTGCGGATTTGACCAATGTGGATTGTCTGGCAATAGCTGTTGGCACGACTCATGGAATGTATAAGGAAGAGAAAGGAATTGATTTTGAACGGCTGGGAAATATTAGCTGTTTAACAATGAAGAAATTTTTGGTTTTACACGGGGGATCCGGCATTTCCGAAGAGGATATAAAAAAAGCCATTGATTTAGGAATTGTTAAAATAAATATTAATACAGAGATAAGATTGATTTGGAGGGATTGCTTGGAGAAAAAATTAAGAGAAAATCAAGAAGAAACAAAACCATACAAACTTTTAGCAGATATCAAAGACGCTATTCAAAAAAAAGTGGAAGAAAAAATTAGGATGTTTGAAACAAGGGCTTGTAAATGATTTGTAAAATTATATGAAAATAATTCATAATCGCGGGATTTGCATCGGATGCGGTTCCTGCGCCGCTGTCTGCCCGAAACATTGGAAAATGGGAAATGATGGAAAATCAACACTTTTAAGCGCAAAGGATTTGGGAGGCGAGAAATATGAATTAGATGTTTCTAAAATTGAGTGCAATCAAGAAGCGGCTGATATATGTCCGGTTCAATGCATTGGTATTGAAAAATAAGGAGTAATATGATAATTAGAGTTTATGTTAGATTTTTCTGTTGAAAGGAGAGAGAAATTAAGAAAGAAAGTAAAGGACTTAAGAAAAAAAGGCATTACGCCCGCTGTTTTGTATGGTCCTGAAATAAAAAATTTGCTTTTGGAAGTAAATCTTAAAAATTTTAAAAATATACTAAAGAAAGCAGGAGAGAGCTCGTTGATTAATTTAAAAATTGAAGGGGGAAAAGAGAAATTTTTGGTCTTAATACATCAAATTAAAAAAAATCCTATTTCAGGGGCGCCGATACATATTGATTTTTACCAACCCATTTTAAGCAAAGAAATTGAAGTTGTTGTGCCGTTGATTTTTGAAGGCGAAGCGCCAGTTCTAAAGGATATGGGCGGGACTTTAATTAAGGAAATTTATGAATTGAAAGTAAGGGCTTTGCCGAAAAATCTTCCTCACGAGATAACAGTTGACATAAGCAAGCTGAAAAAATTTGAAGATGAAATTTTAATAAAGGATTTGATTTTGCCGGAAGGCGTGAAGACGCATAGGGGTCCTGACGAAATAGTTGTTTTAGCCGTTCCGCCGGCGAAAGTTGAAGAGGAATTAGCAAAGCAAGTTGAAGAAAAGGTGGAAGATGTGGAACAAGTTAAAAAGAAAAAAGCCGAGGAATCGGCAGCCGAAGTGAAGGCAGAAACAAAAGAACCAAAATAGGCTTCAGAAAAACAATTTCAGGACATAAGTAAATTTAGATGATATAAGGGTAATGTTATTAAAAATTTTTAAAATTGCCTCGCTTATCGTATTTTGCTTGGCTTTTATATTGCCGAATTCTATTTTTGCCGAAGAAGATATTGAACAAAAATGTCTTCAATTAGCTGAAAAAGGATGCGAGAGTGTCGGTTCCGCTGATTGCCGTAAAAATTTAGAGCAGTGCGAAGTATATTACAAAGAAAAAAGCGATAAAATTGAGTCGGATATAAGCAAGACGCAGGGAGAGAAACAAACGGTTAAGAATAAAATTTACACCTTAAGCCAAAAAATTAAAAATCTTAATTATCAAATTTATCAGAGTAATTTAGTGATTAATGATTTAAATATCCAAGTAGAAGATACTCAATCGTCAATAATAAAAACTAGTCTCAAAATAAAAGGGTCCACTTTGAAATTAGCTGAAATATTAAGAGACATTTACGTAGAAGACCAGAAATCAATTCTGGAAATTTTATTTTCCGAGAGGAGAATATCTGGATTCTTTGAAAACTTGGCGGCATTAATCGCATTAGATTCAAAGAGTAAAAATATTCTTAGCGACATTAAAGTCTTAAAAACAAATTTAGAAAGCCAAAAAGAGTCGCTGGACCAGGAAAAAACTGATTTGGAGCGGACTGTAAAAATACAAACCCTTCAGAAAAATGAAAGCGATAAAACCAAGAAAGACCAAGAATATTATTTACAACTTACAGAGGGAGAGTATCAAAAGCAATTAATCCAAAAGACCGAAATACAGAAAAAAGCGAGCGAAATAAGGGCAAGGATTTTTGAATTAATAGGAGTTTCTAAGGCTCCGACTTTTGGCGAGGCGTATGAAATTGCTAAATATGTTGAAAGCGCGGTTGGAATCAGGCCCGCTTTTTTGCTTGCTATTTTGACTCAGGAATCAAATATGGGAAAAAATGTCGGGCAATGTTATTTGAAAAACGAAGTGACTGGAGAAGGAATTGTTGCTTATAGCGGAAAAGTCGTTCTAAGAGTAATGAAACCGACAAGAGATATTTCTCCTTTTATCTCAATATGCAAGGATTTGGGAAGAGACCCTTTTAATACTCCTGTTTCCTGTCCGATGAGTTTTGGTTATGGAGGAGCTATGGGTCCGGCTCAATTTATACCCTCAACTTGGGTTCTTTTTGTAGACAAAATAAAATCAATAATCGGGAAACCAGGGGACCCGTGGAATATCAAAGACGCTTTTTTAGCGGCTGGATTGTATTTAGCTGACGCTGGCGCGAAGGCGCAGACATATAAAAGTGAATGGAACGGTTCTTTGAGATATTTTTCAGGCGGGCTTAATATGCAGTATAAGTTTTACGCTGATTCGGTTATGAAAATCGCGAGCCAATACGAAGAAGACATAAAGGCCCTGGAAGCCCAAAAATAGAGATAAAATAGAGATAAATGGATATAAGGTGGAGTTGAAACATATAAACAATAGTAATTTCATCGTAGTAAAACTCCTACGATCGTAGGAGTTTTACTACGATGAAATTATACAGATCTTTATTGTAGAGATTCAATTATTTTTTCTATTTTTCCTTCCATTATTTCTTCAATATTGTGCCAGGATTTTTTAAGCCGGTGGTCTGTTACCCTATCTTGAGGAAAGTTATAGGTTCTGATTTTTTCCGCTCTTTTTGCGCCTCCGATTTGAATATTTCTTTTTCCGTCGAGCCGAGATTGCTCTTCCTCTATTCTTTTTTCAACAATCTTGGCTGACAATATAGCTAAAGCATTTTCTTTGTTTTGTGCTTGGCTCCTTTCGGTTTGGGATGCCACGCTTATTCCGCTCGGCAAATGAGTAATTCGGACAGCTGTTTCTCTTTTATTCACATTTTGGCCTCCGGCTCCGGAAGAACGGAAAAAATCAATTTTTATTTCATCGGGTTTAATTTTAATTTCAGATGATTTTGGTTTTGGTAAAACCGCTACTGTCGCGGTTGAAGTATGAACCCTACCCGCTTTTTCTGTTTTTGGTATCCGCTGGACTCTGTGAACGCCCCCTTCATTTTTTAATTTGGCGAAAACATCTCCGTCTATCTCAAAAATTATTTCTTTGAATCCGCCTATTTCGGTCGGGTGGGAATCCAGGATTTTCTGTTTCCAGCTCTGCAAGGTAGCGTATTTTGAATACATTCTATAAAGCTCTCCGGCAAACAAAGCCGCTTCGTCTCCGCCTGCTCCAGCCCTTATTTCTATGATAACTGATTGTGCCGCTGGTTGAGGGCTGGAGTTTTCCTCGAGCATATTTTCCAGCTCTTTTTCCATGGAGTCAATTTTTTCCCGCAAAATCGGCAATTCGCTTTCCGCCAAAACAGACAGTTCTTGGTCGTCCTTTGCTTTTAAGATTGTTTTATTCTCTTCAATCTGAGTTTTTAATCCGTCTATTTCTTTTTGTTTCTCAATTATTTTTTCCAAGGATTTTTTCTTTTTAGACAGCTCTTCAAATTTTTCCCAGCCCACATCGGCTATCCGTCCCAACTTAGAAGATGTTGGCGGGTTGTTGGCGGAGTAATCAGAAATCAGCCCGGGGTCGCTGAGTTGTTTTAAAATTTCATCGTAGTCTTTTTTTATATCCTCAATACCAAACATTGATCGGAGAGTCTATTATTTCTTTTTCTTTTTGGCAAAAGTTTCTTTTTTTGCCATCTTTTTCTTAAATTTATCTACCCTTCCCAGAGTATCTACGATTTTTTCCTTGCCTGTGTAGAACGGGTGGCAATTGTAGCATATTTCAGTATCAATATGCTCATTAGTTGAACCAACCTCAAAACAGTTTCCGCAAGCGCAAACAACTTTCGCTTTTTCGTGATATTTCGGATGAATGTTGTCCTTCATAAATTTATTATGTTTAATTTGTAATTTATTTTTATAATAACAAACAATGCTTGAAAAGTAAATAATGATAAACTCAAAGCTCAAAACTCAAAACTCAAAACTCAAAACCATAACTTAAAACTCAAAACTAAATTAAAATACAAGTATTATGATATTATGAAGTTTTGAGTTTTAAGTTATGGTTTTGAGTTATTGTTCTGTATACAGAACAATGTGCGGTTTTGGCGGCTCCGCAGGCGAGCGGGAGGCTGGTCGAGCGAGCGTCCGCCGAAGGCCGCATCTTCCAAACGATGTATTGATTTTAATTTTCGGTATGCTATATTGAAAATATATTTATATTGTGAAAAATTAAAAATGCGAATCTCAAAATGCAAAATTTAGGTATACGAATTTATTTTTTGAAGGGACAAATTAGTATAATATATATTATCGCGAAGCAACACCTTAATTTTGAGATTTGAGATTTAATTTTGAGTTTATATTATGGCAGAAGAAAAATTGCCCGAAAACTTAAAAACGGAAGATGTTAAAATTAGCGATGTGAAAATAAGCGTTGAAGAAATGGCTCAGGCTGGTTTGCATTTGGGACACAGGACTTCCAAGGTTCATCCGAAAATGAAAGAATATATAAGCGGAGAGAGGAGTGGCGTCCATATGATTGACCTTGAAAAAACCGCAGAGAAATTGAAAGGAGCTCTTGATTTTATTGGAAAAATCGTTTCCGAAGGCAAAGTTTTGCTTTTAGTCGGAACAAAACCGCAAATTAAAAATATCGCCCGACAAACAGCTATTGATTGCGAAATTCCTTATGTCGTGGAAAGGTGGCTGGGCGGGACATTTACTAATTTTTTAACGCTTAAGCGCAGAGTTGACTATTTCAAGGATTTGGAAAAGAAAAAAGAAAGCGGAGAGCTGATGAAATACACAAAAAAAGAAAGAGCTGATTTTGACAAGGAAATTAAGGATTTAGCGATAAAATTCGGCGGCATTAAAAATCTGGAAAGGATTCCGGATGCGGTTTTTGTTTTAGATATGAGAAGAGACGACTTGGCGGTGAAAGAAGCAAGGAAAAAAAATGTGGTAATAATAGGAGTGGCAGACACTAATATTGACCCGACAATAGCGGATTTTCCAATTCCTGCCAATGACGATGCGATAAGCTCTGTGAAATATATTCTTGAAAAATTAAAAGAAACGATATTAAAGGCAAAGTCAGTTAAATAAAGTAGTTTTTTAAATCCAAATATCAAAATCTCAAATTCCAAATAAATCCAAAATTTAAATGTTCAAAATTCAAAAATTTTTTGGGTTTTAGATTTTGAAAATTGTAATTTATTTAGAAATTAAAAATTAGAAATTTTTATTGTCATGGTTTCCATAGATCAAATCAAACAACTTCGCGAGGAAACAGGCGTGTCTATCGCTGAATGCAAAAAAGCCCTTGAAGAAACGAAGGGCGATCTTGATAAAGCGAAAGATGTCTTAAGAAAGCGAGGGATTGAAATCGCCGAGAAAAAATCGGAAAGGGGGACAAAAGCCGGAATAGTCGTAAGTTATATTCATCCAAATAACAGGATTGGCGTTCTAATTGAGTTAAGGTGCGAAACGGATTTTGTGGCGAAATCAAATGATTTCCAGATATTAGCCCATGAACTCTGCTTGCAAGTTGCATCAATGAATCCTTTGTTTGTGGATGAAAAAGATATTTCAGAAAATATTCTGAACGGAGAAAAAAAAATTTATCAAGAACAAGCTAAAAATTCAGGCAAACCGGAAAAAATAATAGAACAGATAGTAGTCGGCAAACTTAAAAAATACAAAGAAGAGGTTTGTCTAATACATCAGATTTGGGTGAAAGACGGCGCAAAGACAATAAAACAAATGGTTGATGAATATATTGCTAAAATAAGGGAGAATATAGTAGTAAAAAGGTTTGCGAGATTTGAAGTGTAAGCTTTCAAAATCTAAAATTACAAATCCCAAATAAATTACAATTTTCAAAATCTAAAATCTAAAACAATCCCCACCATTCCTCCCCTCCAATGACCATCGGAGGGGAGGAGCGAGGAGGGGGAAGTTTTAAATTTAGATATTTGAATTTTGGATTTATTTGGGATTTGAGATTTTGATATTTGGATTTAAAAAAATGGTAGAAATTATCGCTTTAATAATTTTGATTGGCAGTTTTGCGGGAATGGCGCTGATTGCTTGCCGCAAGATTCCTGTTTTAGTTGCTTTGCCATTAAGAGGGAATATTATTCCCAGAATTTTCGTGTCCTTGAAAGCCAGAATAAAAAATAATGAAACAATAAGATCGTTTTCCGCAGAAACTATCTTGCAGAGATATCTTTCCAAGATAATGGTTTTTATGTTAAAAATTGAAAATAAAATAGGGGAGTGGCTTATGAGATCGCGCCAACGGAATATTGAAAAAAAGAAAAAATTCCCTGGGGACTATTGGCAGAAAATAATGAAAAAAAAATAGACAGCGGGTCAATGGTAATTATCCACTTTGCCTCCTTAGCTTAGTGGCAAAGCAGCGGTTTTGTAAACCGCAGACGCGGGTCCAATTCCTGCAGGAGGCTATTCATCGCAAAATTACTATTGACAGGAGATTGTTGGGGAGTAAGATAAAAATAGAATTTATAAAATAGAAATAGGAGAGTTGCTGAAAATCAGGAACGGGATTCCTGATTTTGTTTATCCTCCCGAATTTTGCAAAACAAAGTTCAGGAGGGTAAATATGGAAAGATCGTTGACAATTAAAAATTCTGTTAAATCAAGAAGCCAATTTAATAGAATAATAAACAGTAGTAGTTTTGAGTCAGTTTTTTAGAGTTGTTCCGATTTGTTTTGACTTCGGTCAAAACACACTGATTTCCACTGGTTTATAATTGATTTCCGCTGATAGTTATCAGCGGTCATCGGCTATCATCGGCGGTAATTAGTTTTTTTGAGAGTTTGATCCTGGCTCAGGATGAACGCTGGCGGCGTGGATAAGGCATGCAAGTCATGCGGTCTTGTCTACGACAAGACCTACGGATTTCCGCTGATTTATAGCTGATTTCCGCCGATTCTTTATCGGTGGTTACCGGCTATTATCATTGGTCATCGGTGGTCTCGCCGTAGGCGAGACAGCGGCAAACGGGTTAGTAACATGTAGATACAAACCCTTAAGACGGAAATAACCATGCGAAAGCATAGCTAATACCCGATAGCCTGGAAGTCGATTTATAATCATAAAGAAATAAAGAATTCTTAATTTTATAATTTTCAATTTTTAAATAATTTTTTAATGATTTAATTTTTAATCCCGTTTCATCGGATTTAAAAATTAGAAAATTTAATCATTATTTAAAAATTAGAAATTAGAAATTAGAAATTTAGAATGGCTCTTTGTGGATATAAATCGGCTTCCAGTAAAGGTTCGCAAGAGCCGCTTGAGGATTGGTCTGCATCCTATCAGCTAGTTGGCAGGGTAACGGCCTACCAAGGCAATGACGGGTAGGGGGCGTGAGAGCGCGTTCCCCAACAATGGCACTGCGATCAACATAGGGTCGCCTAGAGAAGTAATTTTCTAGTAAAATTCAGCTCATAACGGTGAAACCCAAATTATTTTGTGATATAATGGAATAATGGGCAATACCGTGGGAAGTCAAATTGATAAAGTGTTTACTAAATTGAGGGATAAAGGTTATATATTTTGACCCCGTAACGACTTAGCTCCGATGTTCATCGGAGCGAGATAAAGGGTAAAATCCTTTATAATATGCTGGCCCCGTTTAATTTTTAAAAAATTAAAGCGGGTGAAGGTATAGTCTATACTATAAGTAATTATAGAAATATGTGACGGGCCATACTCCTACGGGAGGCAGCAGTCGAGAATATTCGACAATGGGCGAAAGCCTGATCGAGCGACGCCGCGTGCTTGAAGAAGCCCTTCGGGGTGTAAAGAGCTTTTCTGAGGGAAGAATTCGACGCACCTCACTGTGTTCGGCGCGGAATTTAAAAAATAGTTATTGGAAAATAGAAATCTAAACCTGTTGCGTGATAATTGAGGTTTGCCAAGCGGCAAGCCGACGAGTTATAGCAAAGCAGCAGATTTATTATTACGCAACAGGTTTATGGTAATAGAAATTAGAAAACGGAAAATAGAAAACTATCTGATTTCCAATTTCTATTTTCTATTACCAATTTCCAATTTCTATCAACCTATTTCCATTATTATGGCTTATCAAGGAGGACAATCAAGAACAAGAAGAGGGGGCCCTAAAGGGTTTGATAAAAAAGATGAATTTGATTCAAAGCTTTTGGATTTGTCTAGGGTTGAGAGGATGAGAGCGGGCGGGAGGCGGTTGCGGTTTAGAGCCGCTATTGTTGTTGGAGATAAAATGGGCAAAGTGGGATTTGGAGAGGCAAAAGGGAAAGATGTCGCGCAAGCGATAGAAAAAGCTACGCGAGTTGCTAAAAAAGATCTGTTTTTAGTTCCGATGGTGGATGAAACAATTTCCCATACGGTTGAAGCGAAATTCGGAGCGGCTAAAATTTTAATGAAGCCCCAGAAAAAAGGCAGAGGATTGGTGGCGGGAGGAACAATAAGAATTATTTGCAATTTAGCTGGCATAAAAAATATTTCTTCAAAAATGCTCGGCAGGACAGGAAACAAAATAAACAGCGCAAAAGCAGTAATACAAGCGTTAAAAAAACTCAAAACTCAAAACTCAAAAGTCAAAACCACAGTTCAAAATCCAAAAATTTAAAACTATTTTCTCCCCCACTCTTCCTCCCCTCCGATGACCATCAGAGGGGAGGAGTTGAGGAGGAGGGGGTAAGTTTTGAGCTTTAAGGTTGTAGTTTTGAGTTTTGAACTTTGAGTTTAATATAATGCAAATTCACCAGTTAAGGCCAATTCATAAACCGACCAGAACAATGAGGATAGGCCGTGGCGGCAAAAGAGGGACATATTCTGGCAAGGGAATAAAAGGACAGACTTCAAGGGCTGGCCGTAATTTTGAGCCGCTTATTAGGGGGCTTATTAAAAAATATCCGAAATTAAGGGGCTATAGGGCTATAAGGAAAATGAATGATTTGGCTATTGTGAATATAGGGGTTATAAATAAAAATTTTAAGCCAAAGGAAATCGTGAATCCTGAGACACTAATCGCGAAAAAAATAATCCGCAGAATAGGGGGGAAAACGGCTAAAGTTAAAATTTTAGGGGGAGGAGAAATAAAGAAATCATTGAATATCAGAGGTTGCGAAGTGTCAGAATCAGCCAAAAGAAAAATAGAAAAAGCGGGCGGTTATGTGAAGCAAATGGACATAAATTAGAAACGAATTTTCACAAATCACGAATTCGTGATTTGTGAAAATTCGTTAATAAATTCGTGTTTATCCGTTCCAAAAAGTATGTGGTATCAAAGAATTATACAGGTTTCTAAAATTTCTGATTTGCGGAACAAAATTATTTTTGTGCTGGGTGTTTTTGCAATTTTTCGGCTGATGGCGAATATCCCAATGCCCGGCGTGAATGCGGAAAATTTAAAGAATTTTTTTAATCAATTCCAAATGTTCGGTCTTTTAAATGTTTTTACAGGAGGCGCTTTGGATAAGCTTTCAATAGTAATGTTGGGGCTTGGCCCTTATATCACAGCTGTAATTATTCTCCAATTGCTTACAATGATTTTTCCTCAATTGGAGAAGATATATAAAGAAGAAGGCGAAGCAGGCCGTCAGAAATTTAACCAATATGGGAGATATCTCACTATTCCTTTGGCTTTTTTCCAGGGCTACGCTATGCTTGTTTTTTTCCAGCGGCAGGGAGCTATTTCCCAACTTTCTCCTGTCCAGCTTTTTTCCAGTCTTGCGACCATAACAGCAGGTAGCTTATTGTTAATGTGGCTTGGAGAATTGATTACAGAAAAAGGAATCGGAAATGGTGTTTCTCTTATGATATTCGCAGGCATTATAGCTGATTTTCCATCCAGTTTAGGGCAGATAGCTATAAGCTGGGATGCCGCGAGGATTCCTTCTTTTTTGCTTTTTTTTGTTTTGTCTTTGGTTATAATTGCCACAGTGGTCCTGCTTAACGAATCAAGGAGAAATATCCCTGTTTCTTACGCCAAAAGAGTGAGGGGGAATAAAATATACGGCGGAGCGTCAACTTATTTGCCAATGAATATAAATCCGGCTGGAGTGATTCCGATAATTTTCGCTTTGTCTATTTTGATATTTCCGGTGATGATTGCCAATTTTTTGGGAGGAGCGGGGGGAACTGTCGGCGCTGTTTCTCAGAGCGTTGCTAATTTTTTGCAAGAGGGCTGGATTAAAGAAGCGATTTATTTCTTTTTAGTTGTAATCTTTACTTATTTTTATACAGCCGTCACCTTTAACCCGAAATCAATTTCGGAAAATCTGCAGAAGACAGGAGGTTTTATTCCGGGAATCAGGCCCGGGGATTCAACGGCTAAATTTATCAGCTATATCCTGAATAGGATTTTGCTTATCGGCGCTTTATTTTTGGGCGCCATAGCCATAATGCCTTCCATTGTCGGAGCTCTTACCGGAATGACAAATGTTTTCAGTTTTTTCATCGGCGGAACATCTTTAATTATCGTTGTTTCCGTGGTTTTGGAGACAATGAAACAAATTAATTCTCAGTTGCAAATGCGCGACTATGAAAAATTTTAACGAACCTTTAATTATTATTTTATTAGGTAAATCAGGGTCTGGCAAAGGAACGCAGGCAGAACTTTTAGGCGATAAATTCGGATTGGAATATATTGGTAGCGGCGACTTGCTGAGGGTGAGGAGCAAGAAAGAAGATTTTATCGGAAAGAGAATTGCGGATATATTAGCAAAAGGCGAGTTGATTCCCACGCCTGCGATTTTGAAGCTTTGGCTTGATAGGGTTGAAGAAATAAAAAACAAAGATGGTTTCAAAGGCGTTGTGATGGATGGAAATCCGCGCAAGATTTTAGAGGCGTATTTAATAGACGAGGCGTTGGAATGGTACGGATGGAATAAAAATGTGAAAGTTATTTCAGTGGATATATCGGACAAAGAGGCGATTTGGCGGTTGACGAAAAGAAGAGTTTGCGTTGCTTGCAAAGAGATCATTCCTTTTGCGGGCAAATTTAAGGATATTGAAAAATGCCCGAAGTGCGGAGGGGAATTAATTCAAAGAAATGACGACACTGTTGAGTCCGCTAAAAATCGTCTGGCTTGGTTCAAAAAAGATGTCCAGCCAATTATTAATTATTATAGGAAAACAGGGCGGCTGATAAGAGTTAATGGAGAGGGCCTGATAGAAGATATTTTTAAGAATATTTTAGAGGCAATAAACTAAGTTCCCATATGGAGGTAGAGCCAGCTAATAAAATTATTTTTATAGTAGGTATGGCTGGGGCGGGGAAGAGTATTGTTTCAGATGAATTGGCAAGGCATGGCTTTGCCTTTTTAAGATTAGGCCAGATTACGCTTGATAAAGTAAAAAAACTGGGCTTGGCGTTGACAGAAGAAAATGAAAGACAGATAAGGGAGGGATTTAGAAAAGAATATGGAATGGGGGCGTTCGCTATTTTGAATATCCCGAAATTTGATGAACTGCTTAAAAGATCAAATGTTGTGGGAGACGGACTTTACAGCTGGTCTGAGTATAAAATCTTAAAAGAAAAATACAAAGAAGCGATGAGCGTTATCGCGGTCTACGCTCCGTCGGAATTAAGATATAAAAGGTTAAGCGGAAGAAAGCTTAAAAAAAATGATTCAAAAATGCGTTCCAGGCCCTTTACTGTGGAAGAAGCAAAAGCTCGCGATTGCGCTGAAATTGAAAATATAGAAAAAGGAGGGCCAATCGCAATGGCTGATTTCACGATTATAAATACCGGAACCGTAGACGAACTGAAACAAAATTTAGCCAGAATTTTAGACCAGACAATGTAAGTGTTCCTTAAAGATTTTTCAAAAGAAAAAACCCACTTTGAGCTACCAAGCTTGGTAGTTCAAAGTGGGTTCTGGCGAAGAGAGTTGGGACGAGACGGTGACACCTACTTAGAGTGTGTAGACAGCAACTCTTTTTTTGGAGCGGGCCATTCCGCCGAGGATTGAGAAAACATTTGCCCCTCCCAACTGGCCGATCATACCCGCACCCATGAGAACGATGGCGATGGTCTCGTCGTTGGGAACATCGAGCGAGTCCAGACACTTTGTGACGGTCTCGGCTGTTTTTTCCCAACCGTCGTTGCCGAGTGAGTGGCAAACGAGGGCGTGGAAGATTTTGTTTGTTCCCTTCTTACTGATCACATCGCCGAGCTTCTTCGGGCCTGTATTGGCCAGTTTGGGCCAGTGGCGGGAAACGGATCCCGCAAATCCAGCGTCGTTGAAGCCCTCGGTGTTCACGGCGAAGGCAATGTGTTTGTTCGATGTTTTGAATACATCACCGTAAGTGGTATTCACTATCATTTTGCGCCTCTTTCTGGGCTTTTATGAGCCCCTGACAAAGAACCGTTGAGTTAGTTTTCTACGATATTAGCACATTAATATATTACTAATAATTTGTCAATAGTTGGTTAGAAAAATCCGCGATCGCTGATTTTCTTGACCGACATACAATTTGAGAAAAAATTGATAACTATAAAAACAAGCGAAGAAATTGAAATAATGCGGGAAGCCGGGAAGATTTTAGCTGGCATTATGGCTGAAGTTTCCGCTAAAATAAAGCCCGGCATTGCCACAGAATATCTGGAAGAAGCGGCGCTGGCGCTTATTTCCAAACACAAAGCCAAGCCATCTTTTAAGGGCTATAAAGGCGGAGCTGGTTTGGCTGGAAAGCTGTTTCCGTCCGCTTTGTGTGTTTCAATAAATGAGGAGCTTGTGCATTGCGTGCCATCGGAAAGGGTATTAAAAGAAGGCGATATTGTTTCCCTGGATTTGGGGATTTTTTATAACGGCTTTCACAGCGATATGGCGATAACTGTTCTAGTTGGCAAGGTTTCCCTTGAAGCCCAGCGGCTGATTGTGGCGACTAAAAAGGCGTTGAAAAGAGGAATAAGCAAGGCAAGGGCTGGCAATACTTTCGGAGACATTGCCAATGCCGTTCAGAGGCATATTGAGGGCCAAGGATTTACTGTTATAAAAGAGTTTTGCGGACACGGGATTGGCAGGAATTTACACGAAGAACCCCAAATACCAAATTACGGAAAAAGGGGTGAGGGCGAACGGATAAAAGAGGGAATGGTTTTTTGCTTAGAGCCAATGGCTGCAATAGGGGACTGGAAAACCAAAAAAGCCAAAGACGATTTTGGCTTTCAAATGGCGGACAACTCCCTTTGCGCTCATTTTGAACACACCATCGCCATCACTAAAATCGGTTTTCATATCTTAACAGAGTTGTAGATAAATACGCGCGCAGTTTCAATGGATGAATCCTATTTGAATTTCACCTGTTGAAGCTTTTTTTATTGTTTATTTTATTTTTTTATTAGTTTTTTATTTTTTAACCCGTTTTCCGCTTTCGCTTTTTTTATCGTCAATTAAAAACCACGATCGTGGTTTTTAATTGACGATAATTTTTGATTTACTATACTATAATAATGGTGTGTGAAAAATAACGAAAAATAATATTAAATAATAATAAATAGAAAAAGCAATAAAAATATATGAGGAATCTTTCTCCAACTAAACAAAAAATATTATTGCTATTGTCGGCTGGTTTGGGTTTATATTTTTCTTCTTACGCGCCCCAAAGACAGTGGAGGATGTTAAAAAGCGCTTCTATAGAATGGAAAAAAATAAACGAAGGGGAGCTAAGGAAAAGTATAAACGAACTTTATCAGACAAAACTAATTAAAAAAGAGGAAAACGCAGATGGTTCCATAACAATAATTCTTACGGAGAAAGGAAAAAACAGAGCTCTTACTTATGATTTTGACAATATAAAAATAGATAAACAAAATTGGGATGGAAAGTGGAGGTTGGTTATATTTGATGTTCCAGAATATAAAAGAAGCGGAAGAGATGACTTAAGGGAAAAATTAAAAGAATTGGGTTTTTATGAGCTACAGAAGAGTGTTTGGATTTGTCCTTATAATTGCAAGAACCAAATAGATTTTATAATAGAACTTTTTGGGTTAAGAGAATATGTGAGATTTGCGGTTGTTGATTCAATAGACAATGAATTACATTTAAAAAAGATATTTAATCTTTTATAGATATAGAAAATGTTTGGTTGATATTTATCGTCAATTAAAAACCACGATCGTGGTTTTTAATTGACGATAAACTAATGGTTATGTTTTTGTGTTTGTTGCCTTGAATGTTTATTTCTTGTATAATAAAAAAAGAATTCAGATTAACTATAAACTAAAAATTACTAACCAAGAACTATCCTGATTTTTCCGCGGAGGAAAAGATTGAGGTCAGATAGATTGCGACTTTTGTCAGAGATACTCGGTTTCGCCACAGCGAAATCAGGACTAAATAATATGTATTTGTCTATTATTATTCCGGCATATAATGAGGAAAAAAGAATAGCCAGAACTTTGAAGGATATAGATGAGTATTTGAAAACGAAAACATACGATTATGAAATTATTGTTGTAAGCGATGGCTCAAGAGACAAGACGGCTGATATTGTAAAAGGGCTACAAGCGGAGGTGGCGAATTTGAGGTTGATAGACAATAAAGAAAATCATGGAAAAGGTTTTGTAGTTAGGCAGGGTTTGTTGGATGCAAAAGGGGATTACAGATTGTTCACTGACGCTGATAATTCTACCGCGATAGACCAAGCGGAAGAACTTCTACCCTATTTTGAACAGGGCTACGATGTCGTCATTGGCTCAAGAGATATAAAAGGCGCTGTTTTAGCAAATCCCCAGCCGTGGCATAGGAGAATGCTGGGCGAGATTTTTAATTTATTCGTCCAAATTATCGTCGGGCTTTGGGGAATTTGGGACAGCCAGTGCGGATTTAAAATTATTACGGCTAACGCGGCTCAGGATATTTTATCGCGATGCAAAATTGACCGCTGGGCTTTTGACCCGGAGATTTTGATTATCGCTAAAAAATTGGGCTATAAAATTAAAGAAGCGCCGGTTGTCTGGGCTAATGACATTGAAAGCAAAGTGAAATTTAAAGGAATGGTGAAAATGGGATTAGATCTGTTAAAAATAAGGTGGAATCTTATAACAAAAAAATATGGCTAAAGTTCCAAAAAATTTAAAATTTCCATCAGAGCTGAGGTTGGATCTTGTAAGCCAGGATTGGGTGGTTATCGCTACGGGCAGGGCAAGAAGACCTGAAACATTTAAGCAAGAGAAAAAAGTTCTCCAGGGCGCATTTGAAGAAAACTGTCCGTTTTGCCAGATTCAGGGTCAGGAGAATCCGGCGCTTATTTTTGTTAGAGGTAGATATTTTCCTTTTAAGAGCTGGCAGGAGATTCCTGAAAATTGGACATTAATGGTAATTCCGAATAAATATCCCGCATTTTTGCCGAGCCCTGACTTAAATGAAACAGAAGAAGGCGGGATATATAAAAAAATGAATGCGGTTGGATTCCATGAAGTGGTTATCACCCGGGACCACAGAAAACAAATGGCGCTGTTTTCATTGGGGGAAATAAAAGAAGTTTTTGACGCTTATCAGGAAAGATATTTATGCTTGATGAAGGAAAAATTCGTAAATCATATTTCTATTTTCCATAATCACGGCAGAGAAGTGGGGGCGTCTATCGCCCATCCTCATTCCCAGATAATAACAACCCCGCTTATTGATGTTGATTTAAGGGGGTCAATTCTAAGGGCCAAAGAATATTTTGAAAAAGAAAAAGATTGCATTTATTGCCGGATGAACAGCTGGGAAATTAAAAATAGGGAAAGAGTTGTTTTTGAAAATAAAGAATTTATGGCGGTCTGTCCCTTTGCTTCAAAAATGGCGTTTCAGGTTATCATTTCCCCCAAAAAACATCTTTCCATGTTTGAGGAGATAACGGAAGAGGAAAAATTACAGTTAGCCGAGGCATTTCAAATAATCTTGGGGAAGATTTACAAAGGACTGAACGACCCGCCATACAATTTTTATCTCCACAGCGCGCCTTGCGACGGCAAAGACCACAGTTATTATCATTGGCACTGGACTATTTTGCCCAAGACATCAATTTGGGCTGGTTTTGAGATAGGCGCCAGAATGGAAATTTCCACTATTGAGCCGGAGAGAGCGGCAGAGTATTTAAGAGAGCAATAAGTTGTGTGCCTAAAGTTGTGTGCCTATCTGGTAGGCACACAAGTAATAATTTAGCAAGAAGTATGAAAAATTTAATTGTAGCCAATTGGAAGTGCAACCCAACAACATTAAAGGAGGCGAAACAGCTTTTTGATTCAATAAAAAAAAGCGCGAAAAATATTAAAAAATCAGAGGTGGTTCTGTGTCCGCCTTTTGTATTTCTAAAGGAGTTGAGCTTTTTTAAAAAAGGGAGCTTAGTTTTTTTTAAATTAGGGGCTCAAAATTGTTTTTGGGAAAAATTTGGCGCTTATACCGGCGAGATATCTTTGCCAATGCTTCGGGATTTGGGCTGCGAATATGTTATTGTGGGCCATTCGGAAAGGCGAAAATATTTTGGCGAGACAAATGAAATTGTAAATAAAAAATTAAAGGCGATAATTGACGCAAAACTAACAGCTATTTTATGTGTAGGCGAAACGCAGGAACAGAGAAATAACGGAGAAACGGAAAAAGTTTTGAAAGAGCAGATAATAAAAGCCATAAAGAATATTTCATGTTCCAAGTTTCATGTTTCAAATGTTTGTATCGCGTACGAGCCTGTTTGGGCAATTGGAACTAATAATCCTTGCGACCACGAAGAGGCTCAGAAAATGGGATTGCTAATCAGAAAAATTATTTCTGAAATTTACAGCAGACCTGTTTCCCAGAAATTCCGCCTTATTTACGGCGGGAGTGTGAAGGGCGATAACGCGGCCGGGTATATAAAAGAAGCCGGATTAAACGGGCTTTTAGTCGGAGGAGCTTCTTTAGACCCTAAAGAATTTTTAGGCACAATAAAGTCAATTGAATAATTGTCTTTGGGGCGATTTCACAGGGCGGTTGATTTTTGGTATAATCAATTACATTGAATTACGAAATGCTTTCTTGGTTTTCTTCTTCAAATTTCAGAACGAAAATTCGATAGAATTATGAGGCATATGCAAAATAATTGTATTTAATATAATTTCTCGCTCATTCGGGATAAGCGAAAATGTGTTTTCGTTTATTCCTCTCTCTTCGTAGTTATATTAAATTTGCGGCTAAAATTTGGAGAAAATACCTGAAAATCTTTTTTTATCTGGCATTTCGTAATTTAAAGAAATAATGGTTTTCGATTTTTTAAGAAATAGAAAGGAACGGAATTTTTTTTGGGTTTTAGATATTGGGACAGAAGCGATAAAGACCTTGATTTGCAAAAAAGAAGAGAACAGGATTATTATTCTTGGAGCGGACCTTCAATATTTTGACGACCATACTTTTTTTGGCGGTCAGGACTCTGCTGAAGTTATTTTGAAAAAGGCAATTTTAAAATCCATTGAAGGGGCGCTCCAGAGATTTTCTATCGCTTCAAAAAATAAAGCAGGGGATCATTGGAAAAAATGGCCGATTTTTCTTGGCTTGCCGTCGGATATCCTTAAAGCGAGAATATTTCGCTATTTATTTGAAAAGCAAAATCCGAAAGAAAAAATTTCCAAGTCAGAGGATCAGCTAATCCGCAAAAAATGCTTTGAAGCGGCTAAAGATGAAATTTCCGCCAAGTTCACTGAAGAAACTGGAATTTTAGCAAAAGATATTCGTTGGCTTCGGCTTGGAATATCGGAGCGAAAAATTGAAGGCTATCAAGCGTCGGATATTATCGGGCTTAGCGGAAAAGAATTAAGTTTTAAAGTTCTCGCTGTTTTTTTAGGGGAAAGTTATCTTAGAAACATTGAAAGAATTTTAATGGGGATTGGCTTGAAAATTTCAAAAATAGCCCATATATCTGAAAATTTGTTTTCCTTGCAAGACATAGAAATGTTAGACAATATCGTATTTGACGCAGGGGGAGACATTGTTCAATTTTTCTTGTTCAAAAATGGAGAATTAGAAACAATAAATGAATTTAAAATCGGGGGAAGAATTTTTTCTCAGAAACTTTCGGATGTTCTCGGCGTGAGTGAAGAACTTGCCAGGAACTTAAAAGAAAAATATTCAAACAATGGGCTAAACAGTCGGGCGTCTGAAAGAATAAAAGAAATTTTCGGGATAGAAAAAGGATATTGGAAGGAAAATTTAAATTCCGGTCTTAAAAATATGGACTGGGAAGGATTATTTCCGGCCAATGTCTTTATTTTCGGAGGAGGAGGCAAAATTCCGGAAATTAAAGATATCTTGTCTGATGTTTTTAATCAGCCGTTCGGCAAATCAAAAATTATTTATCCGAAAGATTTGAGCGGATTTGAATGCTATGCTAAAATTTTAGATAATCCGCAATACACGCCTTCTTTATTGATTGCGAATTCAATTTTCAATAAATTATCAATTTTTTAATTTTTCAATTATCAAACTGATTGAGCGGTAACTTAAAATTATATCGCGCAGAACTTGTTGCAAGTAGGTCTGTTAGAAAAATCCGCGATCGCGGGTTTTTCTAACCGACCAATTTATCGTTGAAAATTTAATGAAAATTGTCCGTCTGCAATGTCTTGGGCGCAGCCAATGCGGGCAGGATAATTGTAAATTGATAATATATACTTTGAATTGCAAAATGCCAAATAAAAAAACGGATTTCTGGTCTTTTCTCCAAATTTCAGCTGCAAATTCGCTATAACTCGTAAGCATATCCATCGGATATGCTTCCTCGTTCTATCAAATTTT
>Ga0156106_131_pt1 | contig 39735 bp, 47 predicted proteins | sample RifCSPlowO2_02_FD_107759 | JGI IMG/M metagenome (GOLD analysis project Ga0156106, IMG submission 107759) | Candidatus Nealsonbacteria bacterium RIFCSPLOWO2_02_FULL_38_63
AAAATGGGTTCTGACTTTTTCCAACAAACACCACCATTTCAGATTTGCCGAAGAAGTTGCCTCGGGGCTTCGCCCCTCGCTTCGGCGGGCAGTTTTGCGAGCAAATCAAAGGGTTTTTTTGAAATTAATTTCTAGCCGTCCCGCCGCAAGGCGGCGGGGACGGCCTCTGTCTTTCGCTCGGGCGTGGCGGAATTCCTCCCCCCAACCCCCTCCTTCCGCCACGCCCTCGTTTGGACGGACGGGATTTTTGGCGGCGGCTAAATTAAGAAATATCATAGTGGATTATAGTATAACATTGTCTGAAAATATAACAAAGTGTAAAATGTGAATATCTATTATGAACCATATTTCTACAAAATTAGGTCAGAATATGAAGCGCATCAGAACAAAGAAAAAGATGTCGCAAGGTGATATTGCTCGTGCTTTAGAAGTTGATCGAGGTTATATCAGCAATATAGAGAACGGCAAGAAAAATCCTACTCTTGCGACAATCCAAAAATTAGCTGATGCGCTTAAGGTATCGGCTGATGAGTTATTAAAATAGTATGAAAGAGCAAACAAAAATTTATACATGCCCAATGCATCCCGAAATTCATCGGGGGAAGGAAGGTCTATGTCCAGAATGCGGGATGAGGCTTATTCCTGTTACAAAAAAGAAAGTGGGACATGGCGAGCACGACGATTTTAATAAACACAAAGGACATTCGACTAATATATTCAGAAATAAATTTTGGATAAGTTTAGTCCTTTCAATTCCCGTTGTTCTATATTCAGATATCGTACAAGAACTTTTACAATTCAAAGCCCCGACATTCCCCGGCTCTTTGTATGTGCCTTTTGTTCTTGCGTCAATAATTTTCTTTTATGGTGGTTGGGTATTTATCGTCTCGGCCTTTCGGGAATTGAAAGCGAAACTGCCCGGCATGATGACGCTCATTGCTTTGGCGATATCTGTTGCATATGTGTATAGCGTTTATATTATTCTCTCGGGAGGCACCGAAACTCTTTTTTGGGAACTCGCCACACTTATTACTATTATGCTTCTCGGTCATTGGATGGAGATGCGGGCAGTTTCGGGTGCGCAAAGCGCACTTAAAGAATTGTCAAAACTTTTGCCCGATGAAGCGGAAGTTATACGAGGTGATAAAACAGAGATAGTCCCGCTTGCGGAGTTACGCAGTGGAGAAATGGTACTCGTAAAGCCCGGCGGGAAAATTCCTACGGACGGAGTTGTGGTTGAGGGTGTATCTGACGTAAACGAATCAATTGCCACTGGTGAATCAAAGCCCGTACCCAAAAAACAAGAAAGTGAAGTTATCGCGGGAACGATAAATGGTGACGGCACACTTAAAATAAAGGTAACGAACATAGGCGAAAATACTTTTTTGGCGGGGGTTATGCGTCTTGTCGCCGAAGCGCAAAGTTCAAAATCGCGTCTGCAAATGTTGTCCGATAGAGCCGCATACTACCTTACTATTATCGCTGTTGTGGTTGGCGGGGTAACGTTGGTGGTCTGGCTTGCCTTAGCAGACCCTGCTTTTGCTGTTGAGCGCATGGTTGCCGTGCTTGTCATCGCTTGCCCTCATGCGCTTGGTTTAGCAATTCCACTGGTTGCCTCAATTTCGACAACAAAAGCGGCGCAGAACGGCTTTTTAGTCAAACAACGGCTCGCACTTGAAGCCGCGCGCAACATTGATGTCGTTCTTTTTGACAAAACAGGAACACTAACGAAAGGAGAGTTTGGCGTTGATGCAATTATCCCAGTCGGATCGGGAGATGAAATAAAAGTTTTACAATACGCCGCTTCGGTGGACAGCCAATCGGAACATCCCATTGCACGAGCAATAGTTACTGAAGCAAAAAAACGAAATATTAAAATCCCCCAAGTAAAGAATTTTCAACGGATAGCCGGAAAGGGAGCGAGAGCAACCATAGAAGAGTCAAGGGTGTTTGTTGGCAGTCAGACGCTTTTGTCAGATTTGAAATTTACCCTTGATACACAAACACAGACCAAAGTTGATCAACTTTCTGCGCAAGGGAAGACAATTATATATGTAATAACAGAAAATTCTTTACTTGGCGCAATCGCTCTCGCCGACATTATCCGAGAGGAATCACGCGAGGCAGTAAAATCACTTCGCGATTTTGGAATAAAAACAGCGATGATTACGGGTGATAGCGAAGATGTTGCTAAATGGGTTGCTGGAGAATTGGGTATTGATGAATATTTTGCAAAAGTGTTGCCCGAACAAAAATCGGAAAAAGTAAGATTACTCCAATCAAAAGGTCAGAAAGTAGCAATGGTTGGTGATGGCGTAAATGATGCGCCCGCACTCACGCAAGCCGATCTCGGTATTGCAATAGGAGCGGGAACAAATGTGGCTATAGAATCCGCAGGAATTATTCTCGTCAGAGATGACCCGCGGGATATTGCCAAAATTATCAAATTATCCCGCCTCACCTACACAAAGATGATCCAAAATCTTTTTTGGGCAACTGGATACAACATTGTCGCCATTCCACTTGCGGCAGGAGTGCTAGCGTCCAAAGGTATTTTTCTTCAACCTGCGCTGGCGGCCGTGTTCATGTCATTAAGCACGGTCATTGTCGCAGTGAACGCTATGATGTTGAGGAAGAAAACTTTATAAGCTATAATACGCTTATGACACGGTTTCAAAAAATTTCATTATTTCTGCTTCGCATCTCGATGGGTTGGATGATGTTTTATGCGGGAATTACAAAAGTTATTGATCCGACATGGTCTGCGGGAGGATACTTGAAGGGCGCAAAAACTTTCGTAGGAGCTTATCAATGGCTCGCAAGTCCCAATATTTTGCCACTGGTAAATTTTGTGAACGAATGGGGTTTGACTCTGCTTGGTCTCTCACTAATCTTTGGTATATTTGTGAGGTTGGGTTCAATTCTTGGTGCAGTTTTAATGCTTCTCTACTACATTCCCATTCTAGATTTTCCCTATCCAAACCCCCACTCGTATCTAGTCGATGAACATATAATTTACATTTTTGTGTTGCTATTATTAACAAGCCTCCGCGCTGGTCGCGTGTGGGGCCTGGAAAATTGGTGCTCAAATCTTCCAATTTGCTCCAAGTATCCAAAACTCCGTGCTTGGCTCGGATAATTAAAAATATATGAAACAAGAAACAATAATTTCAGGAATTGTCGGTTTAATTCTAGGCATTCTGATTGCGCCAATATTTGCGCCCATGATGCCGTGGGGCGGCATGATGGGTAACCGCGATTCTATTGCGCGAATGGTATCGCGCTTGGTACGAAAACTAGCCGCCGCCAAAAATCCCGTCCGTCCGAGCGAGGGCATGGCGGAAGGGGGGGTGTGGGGGGAATTCCGCCATGCCCGAGCGGATAGAATTGTCGCCCCGCCACCTGCCCGAATGCTTGGAGGGCAGAACACCAAAGAAAAATGTCCCTTCCTCTTTAGAAGAAATCGGTCGCGCGCAAATCCGAAAAGCAAGGAACATTTTTCTTTGGTGTCCGCCGAGTCCGCGAGGCGGTGGCGGGGCGTCCTCATTCGTGGGGGTTCTCCGTAAAATGGGTTCTGACTTTTTCAAACAAACACCACAATATAAAATTTTGGCGGGCAAGATGAGGAGATCGGCTGTCCATGTCCGCTCGACCCACAAAAGTTATCCACAGGGGAGTAGATTGACATGCTGAAAATATGGTATTATAAACAAAAGGTCGTTTTGGCAAAAAAATATAAATTGTAAATAATTAATATAATATAAAAATTATGATAAAAAATTGGATTGATATTACGATAATCGCGCTTCAGGATCTGTGGCAGGGATTTATTGCCTTTGTCCCGAAACTTATAGGGGCGATTATTGTTTTTTTAATTGGCTGGATCATTGCCTTGGCAGTAGGGAAAATAGTTTCAGAGGTGCTTAAAAGGATAAAATTTAATAAGATATTTGAAAAAGGCGGATGGAAAGCCGCTTTGGAAAAAGCAGAAATCAGCGCTGACGCATCAAGTTTTATCGGAGCTGTCTTTAAGTGGGTTTTGGTGATTGTTTTTTTGGCGGCTTCAGTTGAGATCTTAGGATTTCAACAATTAACATCTTTCCTTACCGACAAGGTTCTTGGTTTTCTCCCTAATGTAATTGTAGCGGCTTTTATATTTGTCGTGGCTGTTATAATAGCGGATATTTTGGAAAAAATCGTAAGAGCCACTGTTGAGGGCGCGAAATTCGGGTATGGACAGATAGCTGGCGCGATAATAAGGTGGTCAATTTGGATTTTTGCGATTTTTGCGATTCTTAACCAGTTAGGTATAGGCAAAGAGCTTGTTGCGGCCATAACACAGGGAATTGTCTGGTTTATAGTGCTTGCCGCTGGATTAGCTTTCGGAATTGGCGGGAAAGATGTAGCGGCTGAGCTTTTATCCGACCTCAAAAGAAAAATGAAAAAGGACTAATTTTTTTAGTCGTTAAAAAAGTAAAATAAAATAAAATAAAACGGGCGCTATGCCCGTTTTGTTTTTTTGTTGGTAAATAGGTCGGTTAGAAAAACCCGCGATCGCGGGTTTTTCTAACCGACCTATTTTGGAGAAATATTCGTTCCGTACGACATGCCATTAAATGCGATGATTGATATGGCCAGATTCTACGGAATGGATGCGCGAATCGCAAGATTGTTTTCCTCTACTTCGAGGAATATTAATTGCCATGTTCTCATATCACTTCTTTATGGCTACGGAGAGTTATTGGGACTTCGCGACCAGGTTTTTGCGGTTATAGCTTGACAAATGCTATCGCCCAGCAACATTTCAAGAGTTTCTTGCTTTGGCGACCAACCACGATGAGAATTTTGGTGACACCGTGGCGTATTATGGGACGCTTAATAATGATGGCGGTTGGGTTCCTGTTGTTCGTTCTATGGCGAATCGAAATCAAATGGAGTTGAGTATTATGGGCAAGGATGTGGGGATTGAGTCGCGTGCTAGCGATCACATTTGGATCTCCCCGTACGGGATTTCAGCGTAACCGCGTAGAAAGCGAAGTAGCCCTGTGGCGTTGCGCGCTACAGGGCCTTTTTATTACTTTTTTCAAAAGCTTGATTTTTTTTAGGGATAATGCAATAATCTTATTATCGGTGTTTTAATCCGTAAATTGTTATTCATAATTCCAGATTCATAATTCAGAACAACTATGGCGGTTCCAAAAAGAAAAAGAAGCAGTTCCAGAAGAGACCAGCGGAGAATGCATATTTTTATCAAGCCATTCAAATTGACAGCTTGTTTGAAATGCGGAAAGCCTGTTTTGCCACACACTATCTGTCGGAGCTGCGGATTTTATAAAGGCCAGGAATTTATTGATGTTTTAAGCAAGCTTACAAAAAAAGAGAAAAAACAGAAAGAAAAGGAAATGGCAGAAACAGAAAAGGGGGGGAGCAATACAAAACCGTTGAGCATGGAAGAAATGTCTAAAAAGTAATTATACACCCCCTCTTTAATCCTCCCTTCCGATGGTCATCGGAGGGGAGGAAGGGCGGGGGGAGAGATTTGGTATTATGGCTTCAAGGCATTTATCGCGGTCAATCGCAATGCAGAGTTTATACGAATGGGATTTTTATGCCCAAAGATCCGGCAATTTGAAAGCGATAGTCAGTAGGAATGTGGAAGAGTTTGGGCCAGGGCTTGAAGAAAAAGAATTCGCGGGAAAATTAGTTGAAGGCGTAATTTCTCATATAGATAAAATAGATAAAATTATAGAAAAAGCGGCGCCGGAATGGCCCATTAACCAGATTACAATAGTTGATAGAAATATTTTGCGGCTCGGGCTTTTTGAACTTTTATACGAGGATAAAGAAGAGGTTCCGCCCAAAGTGGCGATAAATGAGGCGATTGAGCTGGCGAAAAGTTTTGGAGGGGAAAGCTCGGGTAGATTTGTGAATGGCGTATTGGGAACTGTTTATAGCGAATTAAACAGGGAACAGAAACCGGAAAACAGCGAACATTAGTTCTTTGTTATTTATTTTTTGTTCTTTAAGCAACCTTGAACTACGAAATTCCTTCCGGACTATAATTGGTGAGCGAGAGAGGAAGAGGAAAAGCAAGCGAGGAAGAATGAAAATAAATTTTCATTCTGACGAGCGTAGATTTTCCTTTTCCGAGCGAGCGACCCAATTATATCATAGATATTTTGTTTTGGTTTCAAACCTTTTGCAAAGATAACCATTTCTACCGCAATTTAATAATTTTGGCTACAAATTTCCTATAACTCGTAAGCATATCCATTATATATGCTTCCTCGTTCTATCAAATTTTCGCTTCAAAATTATTAAATTTCGTTGCGGAAAGTTATCTTTGCGGGAGGTATGTAGCGAGATCACGGCCAAAATAAAAACATAAAGAGTTGAAGGAATTTCATGATTAAAGGTTATGATATAATGAAAGAAGATTTAGAATCCCTGCGTTCAACCGCCGGGAGAAAGTTCAGCGAGTTAGAAGAAAAATTTAATATTTTATTTAAGGATAAAGCATTGTTGGTTCAGGCGTTCGTGCATAGGTCTTTCCTAAACGAGAATCCTAAGTTTTGGATTTTTCACAACGAGAGATTGGAGTTTTTGGGAGACGCTATTTTAGAACAGGTTGTGACGGAATATCTGTATAAACATTATCCGGAAAAAGCGGAAGGAGAGCTTACCAGTTGGAGAGCGGCTTTGGTTAACGCTAAAATTCTTTCAGAGAAAGCCAGCGAGTTAGGGCTGAGTGATTTTCTTTTGCTTTCCCAAGGCGAGCTAAAAGAAGGCGGAAAAGCGAGGCAGTATATTCTGGCAAATACTTTTGAGTCGTTCATAGGCGCTTTGTATCTTGACCAAGGTATAAATTCCTGCAATAATTTCATTACAACCCATTTAATAAAAGAATTAGACAGAATTGTCGCGCAAGGTCTTTACAAGGATTCAAAATCGCGTTTCCAAGAAGAGGCGCAGGAGCGGGTAAGCGTTACTCCCGCTTACAGTGTTTTAGAAGAATGCGGGCCTGACCATGAAAAGAAATTTGTGATAGGAGTTTTTCTCGGGAAGGACTTAATAGCGAAAGGAGCGGGGCTTTCAAAGCAAGAAGCAGAAGAGGATGCGGCAAAAAACGCGTTAATAATTAAAGAGTGGTAAATTTATTATTATGTTAGTTATAAGATATTTAAGAAGAGGGAAAAAAAATCAGCCGTTTTTCAAGATTGTTGTGACTGATAAAAAAAGGGCTCCGAGAGGAGGCCGTTTTATAGAACAGGTTGGTTTTTGGAATCCGCTTACTAAAGAGAGAAAGTTAGAAGGGGAGAGGATAAAATACTGGATGTCTGTGGGCGCCAAACCCTCGCCGTCTGTTTTTAATTTATTGGTATCGGCGAAGATAGTAGAAGGGAAAAAAATGGCTGTTCATAAAAAATCAAAGAAGAAGACGGCTGATCAGCCGGTTGCGATTGGAAAACCGCAAGAGGAGGCGGCTGTAAAAAAAGAAGAAACTTCTATGGCAACAGAACAAGTTCCTTTGGCAATAGCGGAGAAAAAATCGGAATAGTTGACCCCGTTAGAAGTTAGACGCCCAAAGGCGTCTGCCGATCCGCCCTGTTAGAAAATTTTTTCTAAACAGGGCGGGTCGGACTTCTAACGGGTGCATAAGTTCACATATATATTAGACTCCCGAGGAGCTTAATATGTATGAAAATAATAAGGACGGGCTATTATGTAAAAGGCTTTGCCAAACTATACGAGGATGCTGTAAGATTCTCGTATATGATTACAGAAAAATCTAAATACAAGGCAAAAATATTAGTGTTTTAGGAAAAGCACGGTCTTGGGGCAACGATCGACGCTTTTCCGGTAAAAAGGCCCACTCTCTCTCTGGAAAAAGCAATTTAAGCAAGGAGGATCCAAGATAGAATCCTTAAACGAGAAGTCCATGTGTCCAAAAAAACAAAAGGAAAATAATAACCAATCCAAGAATTGAGAAATTTATCATTAGACAAAGAAACAAGCATCCAAGATTAGGCAAGGATAAAATTAAGCCTCTTTTAGACCAATATTACAAAGAACAATCAATCAAAGAAATATTAATCCTTACTATGGGCAGGATAATATCTGATTTGAAAAAGCAAGGCAGGATATTATCGGGCAAAAGATTGTCTTTCTACGGCAAGACGGGTAATTTGATTGAAAAGAAACAAATTAAACGGAAAAAGCTCAGAAGAAAAGACTACAATCCGGAAAAAGTAGGGGATCTCCTACAAATAGACACAATAGTTAAATTTATCAACGGCATTAAAAGATATATTGTCCCGGCAATAGATCTAAAGTTAGACTTCGGATTCGCCTACGGCTACGCCGGCGCCTCGTCGCAAAATACCAAGGACTTTTTCAGTAAGCTGGAAATGGTCTCTCCTTTTTCAATCAAAAGAATGCAGACAGATAATGGATCAGAGTTTGAAAATCATTTCAGGTAATATATAAAAGATAAAAATATCATTCACTTCCGCAACTACCCTAAATGTCCTAAAATGAATGCCTGTGTGGAAAGATTTAATAGGACAATACAGGAAGAATTTATTGATTGGCATAAAGAAACTCTTGCTTACGACATTGACGAATTCAATAGAAAGTTGATTGACTGGTTGCTATGGTACAATACTGAAAGGCCTCATTATTTTTTACGGATGATACCGCCTATGCGATACATAATTAATAATCTATTTTCAACCCCCCAAAAGTCTAATATGTTATGGACGCATACACGTGGTTGACACAATTTTAGGCAAAGAGTATAATGATAATAAGTAAAGGTCGGGCTACATAAATAACTTGAAAGATTTTATGGCGAAAGTAATTAACGACCAAGATTTTCTTGAGTATTTAATAGGAGCCTTGGTTGACCACCCTGAAGATGTAAAAGTTGACAGGAAGGTTGACGAGATGGGAGTTCTACTTACATTAAAAGTGAACCCCGAAGATATGGGCCAGATTATCGGCCGAGAGGGCTCTACCGCTAGGTCTATTAGATCTTTAGTTCGCATTGTCGGCTTGAAGAATCATGCAAGAGTGAACTTAAAGATTGAAGAGCCTGAAGGAGGCAGGGTTTCCAGAGCGCCGAGAGAATCAGCGGAAGGATTGGACGATTTGAAACTCTAATCTTCCATGAAAAAATAGATTTCGTTTAGAAATGACGCCGCTTAATGGGGCGTCATTTCTTTATTAAATCGGTTAAATTAAATATGCGGTTTGATGTAATCACAATTTTCCCGGATATTTTTAAATCTTTTTTGTCCGAAAGCTTAATTAGCCGCGCTATAAAAAAGAAGCTGATAAAAGTTAATGTCCGCAATTTGCGCGATTGGGCAGGGGATAGGCATAAAACAGTTGACGATAGGCCTTTTGGCGGGGGTTTTGGAATGGTGCTAAAAGTTGAGCCGATTTTTAAATCGGTTATGGCGTTGAAAAAATCTTCCGCTTTCGCTAAGGCTGCGACGGGCAAGCAAAAATTAAAAATAATTTTGTTCACTCCGAGGGGGAAAAAGTTCAACCAAAAAATCGCTTATCAGCTGAGCAAATTAGATCAGGTGATTTTAATTTGTGGAAGATATGAGGGGGTTGACGAGAGAGTGGCGAAAAATATTGCTGATATGGAAATTTCAATAGGGGATTATGATTTGATGGGAGGGGAGTTGCCGACAATGATTTTAATAGAGTCGGTTTCCCGCTTGATTCCTGGCGTGCTGGGCAAAGAGAACTTACTTAAAGAAAGAATCACAGAAGAAAATGGCTTTATTGAGTATCCGCATTACACAAGGCCCGAAGTTTTTTCTCCAAGTAAAGGCATAAATTGGAAAACGCCCAAGGTTTTGCTGTCCGGCGACCATAAAAAAATCAGAGAATGGCGAGAAAAACGCGGGAAAAATATTTTATCATAAAATTTGAAAAATAAAGTAATTGTGTTAAGATAAAAATAATCATCTGGGCAGGTGGCAGAGTGGTCAATTGCACTAGACTGTAAATCTGGCGCCTTCGGGCTACGGGGGTTCGAATCCCTCCCTGCCCACCGCGTAAAGAAAAATTTTATATAAAAATTTTTCTACGCGGTAGACGCGTGATGAAATTTTTATCAGAATTTCATTTTACGCGCCACCGTTATACAATGTTTTATACATATTTATTAGAAAGTTTAATTAATAAAAGTTGGTATATTGGTTATACGAGCGATTTGAGGAATAGATTTATTAGTCATAATAAAGGGAAAAACATAGCGACGAATGGGAAAAAGCCTTGGAAACTGATTTATTGCGAAGCATATGTTGATAGAGTCGATGTAAAAAAAAGAGAAAGATTCTTAAAAAGTAGATTTTATATTATTTAGCTAAAAATTAAAAATTTAAAATGTTTTATTTTGCAACGCCACACGCTAAAACAGGATTGAAGAATTACGAACTTGATTCAAAAAAGTTGGATAGGAATAATTATTTAACATCAGTGATTGAAAAAGCCGGTTTTAATATTTTTTTGCCGATGAGAGACGCTGATCAAAAATTATCCGGTAAAGACCTGCTTGATTTAGAATTAAATGTCATCAAAAATTGCGATGGATTAATTTGCGCTTTATCAGATACAAGAGGCGTTTATTTGGAGGCAGGATATGCAAAAGCATTAGGTAAAAAGGTGATTGGATTAAAAGTGGAAGAAACAAGAAGGATGAGCGAATGGGGATGCGCATTTTTTGATTTTATAGCGTCAAACGAAGAAGAACTTGTTAAATATCTAAAAGTTATGCCTGGGTAGCTCTGTTGGTAGAGCATTACGCCACACATTAAAATGAAATTTTCTGAAAAAGAAAAACAGATCGGAGAAATAATTTTTAAGAAATTTGCGGCCGAAAAGAAAAAAAATCAACGGCTGCCGTTAATTTTATTTAATGATTTAAATAAAATTTTGAATGTTCAGGAGCGTGAATTGCTCAATAAAATTTTGGTTGCCAATCTAAAAGAATACGGTAAAAATTATGCTGAATTTTACGGTATTAAATCCGTTCCTAAAAGTTTAGTAGCCATAAAAAATCGGAAATATTTTATTGGCAAAAATGCGAAGATTGTAAAAACGCAATTTCTGCCAAAACCGGTTTTCGAGTCATTCGTTCGTTTGAATAATTTGATGAAGAAAGAAATTGGGCGCGCTGTCAATGTTGCCTCTTGTTATCGCTCTCTTGCCTACCAAGCGATAGTTTTGTTTAACTGGTTATATCAATGCAAATGGAATATGAAAAAGGCATTGCGGCGAGTAACTTTGCCCGGTTGTAGTGAACACGGTTATCCGTCTCGTCAGGCCGTTGGTTTTAACAGATTAGTTAAAGAAATTGCCGATATTAGAAATTTTTATAAAACAAAAGAATACAAATGGGTTTTGAAAAATGCTTGTAAATTTGGATTTTTCCTTTCTTATCCTGTTGGCAATAAATTTGGTGTTGACTTTGAATCTTGGCATTGGCATTATATATCGCGGGTAGGTAGTACTTTATGCCGGAGTAGTTTAGTGGTAAAACATTTTCTTGGTAAGAAAAAGAGCACGAGTCCGATTCTCGTCTCCGGCTCAGGCGAATTATAAATTAAAAATTATTAAAAATTTGTTAAAAAAACGATATGGCAAAAAAAAAGAAACCATTCACAAAGCTTCAATGCGAGATCTGCAAGAAGACAAATTATTTCACCCGCAAATCAAAATTAGCGGCCGAAATTAAATTGTCCTTGAAAAAATTCTGCAAGACATGCAGGAAACACACATTACACAAAGAAGGTAAGAAGTAAATTATCAGGCAATAGATATAACTCGGGCAGTAAGCCCGAGTTTTTAGTTGTCAAAGGCCAGACCTCTGGCATAAAATTGATAAAAGGGGATTATTGTGATATTATTTTAATAACGGGTCCGTAGTTAAATGGTATAATTATGGTCTCCAAAACCATTGTTCCTCGTTCGAGTCGAGGCGGACCCGCAGCGTAATAAATTTTTCCTTTAGAAAAATTTAAACGTTGTTGTGGCGTATAAATTGCGTAGCAATTTATTGCGCCACGCTTTTTATGAAATTTTTGTTGTCAATCAATTATATTTATTGGCTTATATTACCCGCTTTGTTTTTTGCCGGGGGGAGAGTTTTTGTCAAAAAAGTTTGCCTTAAATCATAAATCAAGTTTTGTTATTTTTATTTTTAGGTTTTGATTTTTTCGTGTTAAAATTAAATATAATAATTCCGAGCTTTGTTTGCTCTTTTCTTATAAGATAAAGCGGAAATCATTAAAAGAGCGTAAATAACGTTGGTATTTTTTACAAATTAAAAAATAAAATACTGTTGGAAAAATGAAGCATTGCAAAGGTTGATAAAATATTTAATAAAAAATTATGGCGGTTGTGGAAATCAAAAAATTTAATGAGCCGATTTTAAGGAGGAAATGTTCAGGAGTCCAAAAGATTGACAGGGAAATAAAAGATATTATTGTTGATATGGCGCAGACAATGGAAAAGGAAAGCGGGTTTGGACTGGCGGCCCCTCAAGTCGGCATCTCAAAGCGGATAATTGTTATAAGAACCGATTCCGGCGGTAGGCGTATTTTGGTTTTGATTAATCCTAAAATAATATCTAAAAGCAAAGAGATTGAAGAATTAGAAGAGGGGTGCCTTAGTTTTCCTAGTATTTTTCTTAAAATAAAAAGGCCAAAAAAAGTAGAGGTTAAGGGGACAGATATTAACGGAAGAGAGGTAATTTTCAACGCGGATGGTATTTTTGCTCGCGTTTTACAGCACGAGGTTGACCACCTGGACGGGATTTTGTTTTTTTCGCGGCTAAAATTTTTTCCTAAGATAAAATTTTTATTAAAGCATCCTTTAATAAAGTTGTAATAAGTTGCTAATCAATATAATAGGAACACTTCCCGCGCTATTGATTCGCTCCCTCCTTAATCATCCCCATCAGAGAGGGGGGAGGATTAAGGAGGGAGCGGGAGCTTTTAAGTTGTAACGGGAGATGTTTCCGTTGCGCTGTTATAAAAATATATGGATTTAGTTGATTTTCTCGTAGAAAACAGTTGGCTTAAGACGCCGAGAATAATTGAGGCATTTCGGACGATAAAGAGGATTGATTTTTTGCCCGATGACGCAAAAGATCTCGCTGAAATTAACGAAGCTTTGCCCATTGGCTTTGGCCAGACGATTTCCCAGCCTGCAGTGGTTGCTTTTATGTTGGAAAAACTTCAGCCCCAGTCAGGAGAAAAAATTTTAGATATAGGGTCCGGATCGGGCTGGACAAGCGCTCTCCTTGCCCATATAGTTAGCGGTGGAGAGTTGAAATCAAAAATAAAAGGAAAGATTATCGCGATTGAAATTATTCCTCATATTAAAGAGTTCGGCGAGAGAAATGTCGCTGAATATAATTTTGTGAAAAATGGAATTGTGGAATTTATTTGCGGCGATGGCTCAAAAGGATATGAAAGAGAGGCGCCGTACGATAAGATTTTGACTTCGGCTTCGGCGGAGAAAATTTCAGAGCAATGGAAAAGACAGCTTAAAATAGACGGAAGAATTATATGTTGCGTGAGAGAATCAATTTGGGTTGTTGAAAAATTTTCCGAAGAAAAATTTAAAAAAACCGAATATCCGGGGTTTGTGTTTGTGCCCTTGGTGTAAAAAAGAATTATGAATTATAAATTAAGAATTAAAAGCATTTTTTATCTTTTATCTGCGTTGTTTTTTGTTTTATCGTTGATTATTTTGTTTTTTATTTTTTTGTGGGATAAAACTTTTCTGCCCTTAGACCCGTTCTCTGTCCAGCTGGAAATTTTTGTAGTTTCAAGCGGACAAGGCGCTAAAGAAATATCCGAGAATCTCCAAAAACAGGGTTTAATAAAATACGGATTTTTATTCCAGGCTTATGTTTTTTTTACGGGCAGGGCAGATGATTTACAGGCCGGCGATTATGAGCTGTCTAGAGTTATGGCTATTCCGGAAATAGCGGAAAAAATTTCTTCTGGCAACAGAATTAAAAGAATGATTACCATAATTGAAGGATGGGATCTATCCGATGTGGAGAATGAGCTTAAGGAAAAAGGATTTGCCGGCGCTGAAAAAATTTTTGAAATTGAAAAGCAGAAAAAAATTGAGGGCTACCTTTTTCCCGATACTTACGAAATTTTTTTAGAGGAAGGGGTGGCTGGGGCCGTGAATAAAATGCTTGCTAATTTTGAGGAAAAAATTACGCAAGGATTAAGAGAAGAGATAGAAGCGCAAGGAAAGTCGCTTTCTGATATTATTATAATGGCTTCTCTGATTGAAAAAGAAGTAAGAACAATGGCTGATAAAAAAACAGTTTCCGGGGTTTTATGGAAAAGAATGGGAATAGGAATGCCTTTGCAGGTTGACGCCGCAATAGCGTATATTAAGGGCGGGAAAATAACAAAGATTTCACTGGAAGACCTTAAAATTGACTCTCCTTATAATACTTACAAAAATAAAGGTTTGCCTCAAGGTCCTATTTGCAGTCCTGGTTTGGATAGTATAATTGCCGCGATTTATCCTCAAAAGACATCGTATTTTTATTATCTCTCAACGCCAGCAGGCAGAACAATTTTCAGCGCGACTCTGGCCGAGCACAACGCCGCCAAAAATAGATATTTGAGATAATAGTCCTGTGATTAAAAGTTTGTTGATTATTATAATATTCGATATAATAGTATAATAATAGGGGAGAGATAATAAAGAAAATTATATGCCTGGAGTTTTAGTAAATAAAAGTGTGGCGATGGTTATTGCTTTCCGGGATTTTAGGGACGAGGAATATTTTATTCCAAAGCGGACTTTGGAAGAGGCGGACGCGAAAATTGAAACATTCAGCGATTCTTTGGGGCAGGCAATGGGAATGTCGGGAGGCGAAGCAGAAGTTGATGGTTTAATAGAAAATTTGAATTCAAAAAATTACGACGCGGTTTTGTTTATCGGCGGTTCTGGCGCTGATGATTATATAGATAATCCGGCTTGCCATAAAATTGTTAGAGAAACGATTGAGGCCGGAAAAACGGTTGGCGCTATTTGCATAGCTCCCGCAATTTTAGCGAAAGCAAGGGTTCTTTCCGGAAAAAAAGCGACTGTTTGGAGCTCGGCGTTGGATAAATCAATGGTTAAGCTTCTAAAAGATTGCGGGGCTGTTTATCGGTCAGATCCAGTAATTGCGGACAGAAATATAGTCACTGCGAGCGGCCCGGATTTCGCCGAAGAATTCGCTTTGAAAATAATTGAAGTGATAAAATAATTACAAAATACCGCTTCTTCAATCTTCCTACTATGCGAAGATGGAGGAGGGTGGGAGTAATTTGAAAAATGGATAACTTATTTAATTATCTTCCTATTATTATTTTACTTATGGCTTTTTTTTCTGTTTTCTTTATTTTTATTTTCGGGGTGCTTATTTTATTAAAATCAGTCGGGGATGAGCAGGAAGAACGACGAGCCAGATATTATATAATTTTGTCTTTTTATTCGCTTATAGCGATTTCAATCGCAGTTTTGGTTTTTTTTCTGGTAACTTATTTAATAAGAAGGGGAGAGACGTTTTTACCACCCCAGTCATCAGGCGATTTTCCTGTTTCTCCGCTTTCCGAAGCCCTTCCTTCCCAGCCGGAATTTATCGGAATCAATGGATATTATTTTTCCGTTCCAGCGGCTATAAAAAATAGGAGCAGTATTTCCGGCCCCGCATTTTTCGCTGTTTTTTGCAGAGTGGGGGAGAAGTATGATATAATCCAAATAGGGAATGTAAGCAAGGGAAATAAAGCAGAGCTTTTAGAAGGAAACAATTATAAATGCTGGCTGACAAATTGTCAAAACAACATTGATAATATTTTCGTTTCCGCCTATTTTTTTTCTTTTCAAGCTTACGAAGCAGACAACTTTGAAAAAATGGAAACGAAATTAAAAGGATATATAGTTTCCCCCTGTTCAGGGAATTAAGTAGCCGTAAGGAGCCGAGCTCCTTTTACGAGGGAGCTCGGCTCTTTGATAAATTTATGATTATTTTAGGAAGATTTTCAATTGAAAAGGGATTAATATGGGTAACCGCCGTAGCTTTTTTAGCTGTTTTTGTTTTTATTCTTTATCTTTTCTTTTTTTATGGCGCAAAGTCAATAAATGTTTTGGCGCCTAACGGCGGAGAGGAGTTGGAGATTGGGAAAACATATAAAATAAGCTGGACAGCCAAAGGCGTTGATAGAGTTGGAATAGCTCTTTATAGTGGAAAAGAAACAAACTGGATAGCTAAAAATATCCCGGCTGGACAGGGAAGCTATGATTGGGAGATTTATCCGGGACAGGGTTACGGAGGCAATTTTTGGCTCGTTGTGTTTGAATATCCGTGGGGGAAAGATAACGCCATTGACTATGCGAATAGCCCTTTTGCTATTACTTACGCGGCTTCTGATTCGTGCGATTCTATTTCAATCCAAAACGATTGGCTTTTCCTCCCCGGCGATTTTCAAAATATAAGAAAGGTTTTTATTACAGAAGGGAATTATGATGGAAATTTGGGCGGTTTGGATAAGGTGGATGATATTTGTCAAAAAGAAGCGGAGAATTTGAAATTAACGGGAAAATGGGACACTTTTATTGGCGGAGATGAAGATAGTCAGACAGCCATAGAAAGAATAAATAATTCTCCGAGGGGTCAATCAGGTATTTTTGTTGAAGCGGTTCCTTCGTTTATTTTGGAACGGGACGTGGGATGCCATCGCTTAATTGGGAATCAATTCAGTAGTTTTTTGGCGAAATTATCTAATCAAGTTTATTTAAATCAGTTAAAATTAAGCGAAAATTTTTTTGATAATATAGGAAAAGCGTGGCTCGGCAGGGTTAATAACGCAAGCGCAAAGAGCTGTATTTTTATTCCAGTTTCATTTTATTCAGGCAGGCCTATTTTGGAAAATTACAGTTTTACCGCGACATGCCAAAATTGGACGCAAAACGCGGAGTTTGGACAGGGATATGATTTTTCTTATGTGCCCAGCGGTTCTTTTCCGAAATGTTATACTCCGCAAGGCAAGGCGACTGAAGCTGTAAGTTTGGCGGGATTATCTTCCGGGATTGCGAACATTACTGGTCTTGGAGATGTTTTTACCGTCTCTCATGGTAAACCATGTAATATTAAACAGAAGCTTATCTGTATTGAGGAGTAGGGCGGGGAATTTGCCATTCACTTTTTCGCTAATAGCGAGATAGGGGATTGACACAAATTTTTAAAAAGGTAATATTTAAAACATGGCGGAGGACATCAAGAAAATATTAAAAGAATATAATAAAGACATAAAGAGGCATATTGATGTCTTGGTTGAGGATTTTAATCAAAAAATAGATTTAGTTATTGAAAGACAAGATTCCCATTCCGATAAATTAGATTCCCATACTGATAAATTAAATTCCCTTTCCGAGAGATTAGATTCCCATTCCGATAAATTAGATTCCCATACTGATAAATTAAATTCCCTTTCCGAGAGATTAGATTCCCATTCCGATAAATTAGATTCCCATACTGATAAATTAAATTCCCATTCCGATAAATTAGATTCCCATACTGATAAATTAAATTCCCTTTCCGAGAGATTAGATTCTCATACCGAAATGATAGGCGAGATGAATGTGAATATTACGATTATCAAAAGCGATATAAATATAATCAAAAATTCTTTGAGGAATAAAGTTGGTTTGGAGAATTTTGAAATGTTGGAGAAAAGAACAAAAATTTTGGAGTTAAAGCGAGTAAATAATAATTTATAGCCGTAGACATTGGGTATCCGTTTGACGGAGTAAATCCCATCGAGGCAAAATAGTTTTTTTGCTGTCTGCGAGGGCAGTTTTTTTATGTTTTCTTGCGTTATGAACGCAAGCTCGTAGCTCCGATGAATGTCGGAGCGGAGGGAAATATATATAGAATATAATCACTAACAAGTTTTTGTATTTCTCCCTCATTTGTGATTATAAATCCCAAAATTTTACGAAGTTTTTGTGAAGCAAAAACATATAATCTCGTAAAATTTTGGAAGGCGCTTAAGCGCCTTGGGTGTAAGCCCAAGGATTTCTATGCCGCAAACAAAAGAGCAAAAAAAGAAAATTTTAGAGGAATTAAAAGAGAAAATTGATAAGCAGAAGTCAGTTGTTTTTGTTGCGATTGAGGGGTTGAAAGCAAAAGATGTTTTTTCTTTGCGGGAAGCGTTAAAGGCGGCTGATTGCGTAATGTCTGTTGTCAAAAAGACATTGCTGGATATAGCCGCCAAAGATAAGAAAATGGGTATAGACGTCAGAAAAGGATTATCCGGACAGGTTGCGGTAATTTTCGGATTTAAAGATGAGATTTCTCCTGCTAAAGTCGCTTATAAATTTTCGCTTGAAAATAAAAATTTGAAAATTTTGGGCGGCTGGCTGGAGGGAAGGTTAAGGACAATAGAAGAAATAGTCGAGTTGGCAAAATTGCCCTCAAGAGAATATCTTTTATTAAAGGTCGTTGGAACCGTTTCAGCTCCAATATTTGGATTTGTAAATGTGTTGCAGGGGAATATAAAGAGTTTAGTTTATATATTAAGCAAGATTAAAAAATAATAAATGCTGATATGACGCCGATACCAACGCCGAAACAACGTTGAAAAATTCAGCGTAAAATCTGCGTAATAATCAGCGTTAATTCAGCGGACAACTATGGTTGACGAAATAAAAAACGAAGAAAAAATTGAAGTGCCGGAGAAATTCCAAAAGCTTGTTGAAGTGGTAGAAAAGATGTCTGTTCTTGATTTAGCTGAATTAGTCAAGGTTTTGGAAAAAAAATTCGGCGTGTCCGCGTCAGTTCCGGTTATGGCTATAGCGCCTGTTTCGAGCGGAGGATCGCCAGAAGAAAAGGAAGAAAAAAGTTCCTTTAATGTTATTTTGACCGGCGTGGGCGACAAAAAGATTGAGGTTATAAAAGTCGTAAGGGATACAATAGGTAAGGGGTTGAAGGAGGCGAAAGATATGGTTGACGCCGCGGCAAAAGAACCTCAAATAGTGAAAGAAAATGCCAAAAAAGAAGAAGCGGAAGATATGAAGAAAAAGTTTGAAGCGGCCGGAGCAAAGATAGAATTAAAATAAGAGAGAGCGGTAAAAATTAAAAACAGGGATAGTCCAAAGATTGGACTATCCCTGTTTGTTTCAGTTGTTGACCCTATCAGAAGCCAAGCGCTAAAAATATTTGCCGAACATGCGAACGGGTCCTGTTGGAAAATTTTTTCTAAACGGAGCGGATCGGGCTTCTAACGGAATGTATAGGATTCTGGGATAAACGAAGTAGTTAGTTAAACGAGTATATGCGTCCAAAATACAACTTTCGATTTCCATAAGAAACAATAGAGAGAAGGCTTTTTTATACTTCCTTGCGCCGAAATCGCAAGCCCGTAGCTCCGATGAATATCGGAGCGGAGGGAAATATTATATATAGAATATAATCACTAACAAGTTTTTGTATTTCTCCCTCATTTGTGATTATAAATCCCAAAATTTTACGAAGTTTTTGTGAAGCAAAAACATATAATCTCGTAAAATTTTGGAAGGCGCTTGCGCGCCTTGAGCGTAGCCCAAGGATTTCTATTTTTTGAAAAAAAGATTAAAATGAACTATCTTTTTATATTTAATCATTATGCTGAACACTAAACACAAAAACAGAAATAAAATAATCTTTGTTATTTTGGCGATTTTAATAATCACGTTTTCTAATTTTGTCCAGAAACAAATCAGGGAGTTTTTTTATTTTATTTCCAGTCCGATACAAAAGCCGCTTTGGCGGGCAGGGGATAGAGCTTCTGATTTTTTATGGTCGTTTTTTAATACTAAAAATTTGAAACAAGAAAAAGAGCGGCTGGAAAATGAAAATCAAAATTTGATTTTTAAAATTTCCGCTTTGCAGGAAATAAAAAAAGAAAATGAAACATTGCGGCAGGCGCTTGGAATCGAATTGCAGGAGAATTTTAATTTAGAAATTTCTCAAATAATAAACAAAGACGTTTCGGCTGGATTTATTTTAATAGACAAAGGCTTATTAAGCGGCATTTCAAAGGATATGCCTATAATCACTGGACAAAATGTTTTAATAGGAAAAATAAGCCAGGTTTATGATAATTTTTCAGAAGTAATGCTTGTTTCCAATCATAAAAGCGTTTTTGACGCCAAAATTTCTTCGCCCGATAATGATGTGACTGGAATTATAAGGGGGCAGGGGAGCTATTCCTATGCCTTATACGACTTAATTCCAAGAGGAACTGAAATTTCGACTGGCGAAACAATAATAACTTCCGGCCTTGGCGGATTTTTACCGAAGGGCTTGATAATAGGAAAAATAAAAGAGGTGAGAAAAAGCGATGTGGACCCTTTCCAGCAGGCAAAAGTTGAATTATTTTTTAACATATCAAGCGCTGACAATATTTTTGTAATCAAATCACTAAAATAGAGTGTGTGCCTATCTGGTAGGCACATACATAACTAAATTATGTGCCTACCAGATAGGCACACGGGAGCATTAATACTAATGATTAAATTTATTTTAATAACGATTTTTTTCTATTTCTTGACATTGTTCCAAACCAGTTTTTTGGTTCATTTCGCTGTTTTTGGAAGAACGTTGAATTTCGTTGCGTTTGCTGTTATTCTTTGGAATATTTTTGAGAGAAAAGAAAATTCCAGAGGATTTTATGTAGCGGGTATGGCCGGTTTATTTTTGGACATATTTTCGACTGGATTTATCGGCGCCAACTTCGCCACTTTAATCATTGTTTCCGCCTTAATCAAATTTTTACTGAAAAGATATGTCAAAATTCCATTTTTTGAGGAATCGTAAAGACGAAATTTCATTTGGGACATCTTCAAAACGGTTTTCAATCAACAAAGACCGCAAAATTTTTGAAATTTATCCGGAAGAAGTTTTTTTGGACCGGCTTGCTAAAAAAAAGGAAGAGGAGTTTGGCATTTCAGAAAAAAAATTTGAAGTGCCTCTTTCCAAAAAAATTCTTTACGGATTTTTGATTTCTATTTTTTTAGTTTTTTTAGTTTTTTTCGGAAAATTATTTCAATTTCAGATCTTGGAATACGAAAAATACGCATTAGCGGCCGAACAGAACAAATTTATCAGCCGCTCAACCCAAGCCGCTCGAGGAGTTGTCTATGATGGTAAGGGAGAACAACTGGCTTTTAATAAATACAGCTTTGATTTGGTTGTGAACAAAGACAAGCTTCCAGAATCTGATTTTGATAAAGAACAAACATTTAAAAAAATTTCAGAAATTATAGGCAAAGATTCGGAATTTATAAAAGAGAAAATAGAACAAGAGGAGAGCGGCTCTATCTTGATTTCAGAAAATTTGGAACACGCGAAACTTATTGCGCTTGAAACAAAAATAGGAGACCTGCCCGGTATTGAAATAAAACAAAATCTTGCAAGAGAATACATTGATGGAAAAATGTTTTCCAATATTATCGGCTATACCGGAAAAGTAAGCCCGGAAGAATTAAGAAATAATGCCGGCTCATATTCGGCTTATGATTATTCCGGCAAAGACGGCGTTGAGAAAATATATGAAGATGTTTTAAGGAGAAATTCTGGGGAAATACGGATTGAAAGAGATGCGTCCGGAAATGTCATTTCCCAGCAGATAATTTCAGCGCCTAAATCCGGGGATAGTTTGGTTTTATGGCTTGACGCTGAATTGCAAAAAAAAATAATAAAAGAGCTTGAAAAAATACTGGAAAAAACCGGTTCAAAAAAAGCAATGGCTGTTGCGCTGGATCCAAATAGCGGGGGAGTGCTGGCATTGGCAAATATACCTGGTTTTGATAATAATTTATTCAGTAAAGGAACTGACAGCAAGGCGTTGTCAGGACTACTTTCAGATCCCCAAGAGCCGCTTTTTAATCGAGCAATAAAAGGGCTTTATCCAAGCGGGTCAACTATAAAACCATTGATATCAATCGCGGCCTTGGAAGAAAAAATAATCTCTCCGAATAAAGAAATTTATTGCGGGGGCGGAATTGCCGTGCCGAATCGCTATAATCCTAAAATTGTCTATATATACAAAGATAATAATACGCATGGATGGACAAGCATTAGAAAGGCAATAGCCGAGTCCTGCAATGTTTTTTTCTTTACCATTGGCGGCGGATATGGCGATCAAAAAGGCCTTGGCCCTTCGTTAATTAAAAAATACCTTGAATTATTCGGCTGGGGCAATAAAACAGGCATTGATTTGCCTGGGGAATCAGCAGGGCTTATTCCTTCGCCTGATTGGAAAAAGCAAGTGAAGAAAGAAAGCTGGTGGGACGGAGACACATACAACCTTTCAATTGGGCAAGGAAATTTTTCCATAACCCCGCTTCAAGTTGCCACAGCTTTTGTCGCGATAGCCAATAAAGGAACTTTATACAAGCCATTGGTGGTGAAAGAAATAATTGACAGTGAAAAAAAAGTGGTAAAAGAAATAGAATCGGAAATCATACGAAAAAATTTTTTCAGCCAGAAAAATATTGAAATTGTGCGAGAGGGGATGAGAGACGCGGTGACGGGCGAAGGAGCTCAGCATGCTTCATCCGTTATATTAAGGGATCTTCCGATTGAAGTTGCTGCGAAAACCGGCACAGCTGAAACATCTCTGCCCAATCATTATCATAATTGGGTAACTGTTTTCGCGCCTTACGACAATCCGCAAATCGTGCTTACCGTTATGATTGAAAATGTGCCTGGAGTCCAAGCCGCCGCCCTCCCTGTCGCCAAAGAAGTCCTAAATTGGTATTTTGCCAGTCCATCTATTGACAAATAATAGATTTATGTGGTAGGATAGCGACAGTAAGGGTGGAATATATTTTACCCTATAAAAATCAAAAAAGGGATAAATTTAAACAAGAAAGCAGAGGTGTTGTATGTCGGCATTTCGTCAAATTCTCATCATGTGGATTGTTGTGTTGTTGGTTGTTATTATTTGGGGCGGTCGCGTGTTCTTTAGCAGAGGAAGCAAGGCGGAAACAGCAAGAAGCCCTCAACGGATACAGTTGGGTAAAGACTTGGTGAAAATCGAGTATGGTATTACCCACGCCTTCGAACAAGGCGTCGTGTTGTACACCGTAGAACGACATGTGGTGCGGGGAGACCGTGAGATGACTGTCTGCGTTTCCGGAGAAAAGGGAGTTGAAATATGGAGTTCAATCCCAGATTTTTTCTTGCTTCCCGACAAAAGCCAGTTTATCTTTTCTGGTCCGGGTGATTGGAACGATGTGTTCTGTGCATCAAGCGTGGCGACAAATAACATTGTCGCATGCGATATTCGTCCCCCAAAAACGACTTCAGTTATTTTGGAGGATTTTTTTTACAAAAAAATGGGGTTGTGGTAAATTAGAACAAAGAGATAAATGGAAATAAACAGAGATACAATTGAGATAAATGGAGATAAAGTTGAGATAACCCCCACCTCAATCCTCCCCTCCAATGGTCATCAGGGGGAGGAGAAAAGTGGGGGATAGATATGGAAAAGAAAATATCAAATGAAGTGAGGACAAGGTTTGCGCCGTCGCCAACCGGGTTTTTACATATCGGCGGAGCGAGAACAGCGCTTTTTAATTATTTATTTGCCAAAAAAAATAACGGGTTTTTTATTTTAAGAATTGAGGACACAGATATAGAGAGATCAAAGCCAGAATTTGATAAAGACATACTAGATTGTCTAAAATGGCTTGGAATAGAGTATAATGAAGGTCCGTATAGGCAAAGCGAGAGGAAAGAGATTTATAAAAGATATTTGGAGAAACTTTTAGAAGAGGAAAGGGCGTATTATTGTTTTTGCCCGGAAGAAGAGTTGGAGGCGCAGAAACAATATCAAATGAGCATCGGCGAAGCGCCGCGTTATAGCGGGAAATGTTCCAATTTATCTAAAGAAGAAGTCGTGGCGAAAATATCTGTCGGCGAAAAAGCGGTTATAAGATTTAAGACGCCGGCAAGAATTGTAAAATTTAATGACCTGATAAGAGGCGAGGTGGAGTTTGACGCTGGCTTGATAGGGGATATTGTCATCGCAAAAAACATGGAAACGCCTTTGTATAATTTCGGGGCAGTTGTTGATGATTTTGAGATGAAAATTACGCACATACTAAGAGGCGAAGAACATCTTTCAAATACACCTAAGCAGATTCTTATACAGGAAGCGTTGGGATTTTTCCATCCGGAATATGGCCATATACCTTTGATTTTAGCGCCCGACCGCAGTAAATTAAGTAAAAGAGAAGGAGCTGTGTCCACTTTGGAATATAAAAAAATTGGCTATCTACCGGAAGCGCTGGTTAATTTTATTGCTTTTCTGGGGTGGAATCCGGGAACGGAAAAAGAAGTATTTTCTTTATCAGAACTTGCCCAAGAATTTTCTTTGGACGGAGTCCAAAAAGCCGGCGCGATTTTTAATGTTCAACGGCTTGATTTCTTAAACGGATTATATATCCGCCAAAAATCATTGGAAAAATTAGCGGAATTAAGCATTGCTTATTTTATTTCTACCGGGCTTATAGAAACAATCCAGCCAAAACTTGCTGAATCATTAAGCAACGGCAACGGCCACCCGGAAAAACAAATTTTTAGAATAAAAGAAACAAAAGAAGAGATAAGTTTTGATTTTATAAAAAATATTGTTGCGGCTTATCGCGAACGGCTGAAAAAACTTTCAGAAATTACAGAGCTGGCGGATTTCTTTTTTAGGACGGAATTAAGTTATGATAGGGGAGCCCTAAAATGGAAAAATATGAGAGAAAAAGATGTTTTATTATCTATTGACAAATCAATAGATATATTATCTAAAATTGAGGACTTAAATTGGACGAAAGAAAATCTGGAAAAAATTTTGATATTAGAATCGGAAAAATTTTCTTCAAAATTACATGAAGGCATAAATGATAGGGGAGTTCTGCTTTGGCCGTTAAGGGTAGCGCTTTCCGGAAAAAAAGTATCAGCCAGCCCATTTGAAATAGCCGCTATTTTAGGCAAAGAAAAAACATTAAAACGGCTGAAATCCGCTAAAACTGGAAATTAGTTGTTGGAAATCAGAAATTAGTATACCCCGTTAGAAATTTATAAAAACAAAGAAAGAGCATAAGAGTAAAAAATTTCTAACAGGGTAAGGAAAATAGAAATTTGAAACTACCCATACCTTCCTCCCCTCCAATGACCATCGGAGGAGAGGAGCGAGGAGGGGGAGCTCGGATAGTTTTCTTTTTCCAATAACTATTTTCTAATTTTATTTTTATGTTATCTAAAATTAAAATAATATTTTGTTTGTTGGTGATATTCTTGATGGGCGCGAATTTTTGCTACGCCGCGGATAATGGCAACGGCCAATCATTTGCCGATAATACGATGGATTATATGATTAATATCTGGCAAACGAGCGTTTTTCCTTTTATAAGCGATGTTTGGGCCAGGTTAGGCGGTTTTTTAAATAAAGAGATCGGGAACAGGCCTAACATCAAAAATAAGCTTGAAAACGAGAAAAAAGAAATAAGGGAGGTAATTCCGCAATTGGTAATTCCTTTCTGGGACAAAATAAAAGGATTAATAAAATAAATTTATAAATAACGGACAGGGGTCCCCGCCAGCAATGTTTCGCAAGCGAGCTATTGCATCGCTAGAGGCGGGCTTGCTCGCGTAGCGATACGGGCAGGGAAGTATAAGTTTCCCACTTGACGACGGATTAGAGCCGGATTAAGATAGATATAAGAAGTGTCGCAAAATGTTAGTAAAGGGACATATGCGGCGCTTAAAAATTAAGCGCCGCATATGTCCCTTTACTAAGCCAAGGTTCTTGCGACCATTTTCATAAAAATTGGTCGCAATAACCTTGGCAGTAAGTCATCTAAAGCTAATTAATTTTTTGAAAATATAAATTTATTTTTTTATGAAAAATTCTAATATTCCCCTGCTAAAACATATTTCTAATTTTTTAGATTATTGCGAAATTGAAAAAGGTTTGGCGAACAATACGCAGGAAAATTATCAACGCTATCTTAATAAATTTATCTGTTGGTTGAAGTCCAAAAAATTGGAGAATATCAAGCCCCACGAGCTTACTTCTGACTATGTGTGGGAATACCGCTTATATCTGTCTCGCCATATAGATCCGAATACGAAAAAAACTCTTAAAAAGAGTACTCAAAATTACTATTTAATCGCTTTGAGGGGCTTTTTAAGCTATTTTTCCATAAAAGACATAATAACACTACCTGTAGACAAAATAGCCCTTCCTAGGACGAATAAAAACGAAAAAACCGTTAAGTTTCTCGGATTGGAACAAATAGAAAAACTCCTATTATCTCCTGACACCAACAACATTTCTGGCATAAGGGATAGGGCTATATTAGAGGTGTTATTTTCAACCGGGCTTCGCATAGCCGAGCTTACATCTTTAAATGCGGACCAATTTTCAAATATAAAAAATAAAAAAGACTTGGAAATAAGTATCATAGGAAAAGGAGATTACCCAAGAACTGTTTATTTTTCTGAAAGAGCTTTAAATTGGCTTAAAAAATATTTAGCAACCAGGGAAGACCAAGAAAAACCGCTATTTATACATTATAGATCAAAAAAAGACATTGATATCCGCTTAAGCCGTCGTTCAATAGAAAGAATCGTTAAGAAATACGCCATAAAATCCGGCATACCTATTTTTACAACTCCGCATACGATTAGGCATTCTTACGCAACTGATTTGTTAACTCAAGGTGTTGATTTAAGAGTAATTCAAGAATTTCTGGGACATAGAAGCATCACAAGTACTCAAATATACACACATATTACCAATAAACGGCTTCGCGATATTCATCGTGAATTCCATGGTGGTAAAAATCTAAAAGCATAGACAAGGAGAGATATACTAAATGTCGCACAATATAATTAATAACAAAAAAATAAATAGAATAAAATAATAAAACAAAAACGCTCCGATGGATATCGGAGCGTTTTTGTTTTTAATATCTTTACTATATTTTATTCTTTTTCTTCGTCCTCGGAATTTCCATCATCCCCTCCCATATCATCTTTCTTTTCTTCTTCTGAATCTTCGTCTTCAATATCATCAGTAAAATCTTCCTCAATTTCATCTAATTCTATTTCATTTATTCCGTCGTTTTCTTCAATATAGGGAAAATTTGGTATTCTTTGCGCCATGTTTTATATTAGCCCTGTCTGACCGAAAGTTTTCGGTCAGACAGGGCTAATTTTTTAATTAAACAGCCTTTTGTAATTTTATACTTTACCTTGAATTTAGTAATTCAAGGTATTATATATACCAGCCAAGGCCATTGTCAAGAGGTGTTTTTCAACAGCTTACTTTCCAAGTCTTCTTTCTCGCTGGGAAAAATCAAAGAAAGCTTTGTCTAAATCGTTCTCATTAAAATCAGGCCAATATTTATCTGTAAAATATAATTCAGAATAAATTGACTGCCATGTCAGAAAATTGGAAAGCCGTTGCTCCCCCCCTGTCCTTATAATTAAATCAGGAGAAGGCAACCCCCGAGTCCAAAGATTTTCACTAATTAAATCCTCTGTGATTTGTTCGGCCGCGGTCTTATTTTTAATTATATTTTTAATCGCCTGAACTATTTCTGCCCTTCCGCCGTAAGATACAGCCAAGTTCAAAATTCCGTTTTTATTGTTTCGGGTTGATTTTTCCGCTTTTATTATTTTATATTGCAATGATTTAGACAATCTTTCTTTTTGCCCGATAACCTGAAGCTGTATCTTTTTCTCATTCAGATCGGCCAAATATTTTCCGCTTACCGCTCCTTCCAGCAGTTTCATTAGATACGCCACTTCTATTTTCGTCCGATTCCAATTTTCAATTGAGAAAGCGTAAAAAGTAATAATCTTTACCCTTTTTTCATAACACCAATCCCCTATCCGTTTGACATTATCCAAACCGCGGCGATGCCCCTCAAAAGACGGCAGGCCTTTTTCTTCCGCCCATCTGCGGTTTCCGTCTATTATTATTCCCAAATGTTCTGGAATTTTTTCTAAGATAGTCATAAGAATAATTACCAATTACCACGGGAGCATATCCCGTAGTGATTAAAAAAGAAAGTCAGATTCCATTTTCGCTCTTTTTGGGAGAAAATAAGGAAAATTAAAACCAAAATAATAAACCGCTTTAGCGGCAAATTTTGAAATTATTATTTTTGGTTTAAAAAATTTAGCCGCTTCTTTCTCATACTTTAAAAAATCTGGAAAATTTTTCAAGAGGATATTGGCGGCGGTTAATCCCCAAATCACTCCCCCGCCAGACCAATTTTTCGCAAGCCCGGCCGCGTCTCCGCAAACCGTAATTGTTTTATTTCGCGGGATGGAAAACCCGCAAGGAATTATTTTAGCGGCTTTTTCCATTAAAATAATCTTATTTTTCTCCAAAAAATCATTCAAAAAGGCGTTAGCGGTTTTCGGATTGGATATTATTCCGTATTCTGTTTCCGAACCTTGTGGAATTTTCCAAATAAATCCGTTTTCTTTATGTGGCCAGATTTCAACAAAATTATCAAAAGATCCATTACCGGAAAATCCTAAAATTCCCAGTCGTAAGTTTGGGCTTGGCAATCCCAAATTTTTTCTCGTAAAAGAGTCCGCTCCATCGCACCCTATTATCCTGTCATATCCTTTAGGAAAAGAAGAGATATTTGAATTTAAGATAATTTCCGCGCCCGTTTGTTTTGCAAGTTCCGCGACCAATTTATCCATTTCAAAATGAGACATTACAAAAAAATTTTTGGAGAAATATAAATTTATTGTCTTTTTCGGGAAACGCAAAACAGCTGATTTTATTGTATTCTGAATCAATATTTTGCTTTTGGGAATAAAATCCAGAATCCTTTCTGAAAACAAGCCAGAACATATTTTATTTCCAATTTCCGATTTTCTCTCAAAAACAGAAACATTATGCCCTGCCTTGGAAAGCTTCCATGATAAATATAATCCGCATATTCCCCCGCCGATGATGACTACTTTCATAATACAATTATCGCGAATCGACACATTAATTTTGAGATTTGAGACTTAGATTCATTCAATTCCGTCAGGCGTAGAAACCGAGCTCTCAAAATATATGTTCTGTTTTTCCTGCTGTTTCGCGGTTATATATCCCGTTGCGAAAGAAAGCAAAGAAACCAATATCACGCCAATAGTTAAGATGATTTCCGCTTGATTAATTTTGACAAATAGATTGAGTTTTGATAGCATGGTATTAATAGTAAGTATGGCGTCCCACGCTAATTTTGCATTAGTATCTCCGGCAGTCCGCTTCACCCAATCCCTTCGGGGATAAGGGTATGCCTATTTAGCATATACGGACCGCGAAACATATAGAAGATAATCTAAATGCAAGATAATAACTTTTTGACAGTAAAATTAGCGTGGGGTTGCCACATTTGCTACCGCAAATATGGCAACATCAAAATCAGGAGGAGCGTCGCGATTAGGCCGCGATTCCCAGCCGAAATATTTAGGAGTAAAACTTTCTGAAGGGCAAAAAACAGCGCCCGGAGTGATAATTATCCGCCAAAGAGGGACGAAATTTTTAGCTGGGAAAAATGTCAAAATGGGAAGCGACAATACTCTTTTTGCTATGAAAGATGGCTTGGTTAAATTCAGAACAAAAAAGAAAACAAGATTTGACGGCTCTCAACGGTTAATAAAAATCGTAAATGTTGTTTAGCCGCGAAATTCGTAAAAAATTCGCATTTCGCAGTATTTTTATTTCATAGCCACTCTAATAAATTCTTTAAATAATGGATGGGGCTCTAATGGTCTTGATTTGAATTCCGGATGGAACTGGGTCGCCACGAAAAATGGGTGGTCTTTCAGCTCAATTATTTCCACTAAATCCTTTTCTGGATTTATGCCGGAAAAAATTAATCCGTTTTTCTCCAAAACATCTCGATAATCATTATTTAATTCATAACGATGGCGGTGTCTTTCCGATATTATTAAGACGTTGCTATCCTTGCCACCATAAGCCCTAAAGGCTATTGTTCCAGGCTTGACTGCGCAGTTATACGCGCCGAGCCGCATTGTCCCTCCGTATCTTTTCTCCCTTAAAAGGACTTTTTGTTCTGGCATCGCATCAATTATTTTTTCCGCGGTTTTGGATTTTCCCGCAAACTCTGCGGAAGTGGCGTTTTTTATGCCGCATTTATTCTTGGCAAACTCAATTATTGCTAATTGTAGTCCCAGGCAAAGCCCTAAAAACGGAATTTTTTCTTTTCGGCAAAACTCTATTGTTTTTATTTTCCCCTCTGTTCCTCTATTTCCAAATCCGCCCGGCACTATTATGCCATTATAATTTTTAAGCTCTTTCATCTTTTCAGGCTTTTTTTCAAAATCATCGGCAGAAAGCCAGAAAATTATTGGCTTCCGCTTATACAAATAGGCGGCGTGCTTTATCGCTTCAATAACAGAAATATAAGAATCCATCAGAGTAAATTTCCCGGTTTCAAAATATTTTCCAACAATTCCTATTTTGACAATTTCTTTTGATGTTTTTATGGCCTCTACAAAATTTTCCCAATTTTTAAGGTCGTTCTCGGTTTTTTTTCTAATTCCTAATCTATTTAATATCCTGTTCCCTAAATTTTCTTTCTCAAAATTAAGCGGAACCTCGTAAATTGAATCTATATCAGGAGCAGAGATAACATCTTTCGGGGAAACATTGCAAAAGATTGAAATTTTCTTTTTCCTCGCATCGTCTAAAGAAATCACAGAACGCGCCAATATCATATCCGGCTGTATTCCGGCTGAGTTTAATGTTCTTACCGCGTATTGCGTGGGCTTTGTTTTCATCTCTCCGATTTTTTTCGGCACCGGCAAATAGCTTACTAAAATAAAAAGCACATCTTTTGGATGGCTTAACCTAATCATTCTTGCCGCTTCCAGAAAAAGCATGTTCTGATATTCCCCCACTGTGCCGCCGATTTCAATTAAAACAATATCAGACCCTGTTTTTTTGCCTGCTTTTTTTATCCGCGAGATTACTTCATTCGGAATATCCGGCACAACTTCCACGCATCTGCCGCCGTATTCCAAATTCCTTTCCCTGTTAATTACCGCTTGGTAGACCCTGCCCGTCGTAAGATAATTTCCGTCGTAAATATTTTCTCCTAAAAACCTTTCGTAATTGCCAACATCCTGGTCGCATTCCGTGCCGTCATCAGTCACAAACACCTCTCCATGCTCAACCGGATTCATAGTGCCGGCGTCAACATTGATATAGGGGTCAATTTTTATTGCCGTTACTTTCAGTCCCTTGCTTTTTAAGATTCTTCCAATGGAGGAGACCGCTATTCCCTTTCCAATGCCGGACATCACTCCGCCGGCAACAAAAATATATTTTGTCATATCTATTTCTCTTCGCAAATTATTACCCTTATTTCTGCTTCTAAATTATGCTCAAATTTAATTTTAGCCGGATACTCCCCCACCTCTCCTATCGGTTCCGGTAAATCAATCTGATTTTTTTTCACCGCAAGACCCATTTCAACTAATTTCTCGAAAATTTTTTGGGAATTTATTTTTTCAAACAACTGGCCTTGGTCGCCTATTTTCACTGGAATTATCACTTCCAACCCATCCATTTTTTCCGCCTCTCCCTGATTTTTCTTTAAATCCTCTTCTATTTTCTTTTCCGTTATTTCTTTCTGGTTTTCCAACCATTTTAACGCTTTTTTCGTCGCAGGTTTCGCTAAATTTTTAGGCATCAAAAAATTCTTGGCATATCCATCTTTAATGTCTTTTACATCATATTTTTTCCCTAATTTTTCAACATCTTGCAAAAGTATAACCTTCATATTTTGATTTCACAATTATTTTATCTTATTTCTTTTATAATTTCAATAGCTTTTTCCAATTGCGGGTCTTTTTCTTCCTGATAGTCGTTTTCAGTCATCTCAACTTTAATATCCGGCTCTAATCCAAGCTCGTTTATTTGGACGCCATTAGGAGTAAGCCACCCGCCGACTGTGATTTTCAAATTTGAGCCGTCGTTCATGCCTTCCAATTCCTGGACAGAACCCTTTCCAAATGATTTCTCACCGATAATTTTGACTCCTCTATTATCGCGCAATGCCGCCGCCAAAATTTCTGCCGCAGATGCAGACCCCTGATTTATCAAAATTACCATCGGATAATTTTCAAATTCAGAATTTCCTTTCGCTTTATAAATAATCTGGGGCTTTTTTCCGTAAAAATCCTCTGTAGTCACAATTTGCCCTTCTTTCAGGAACCAACCGGCAATATCCTGCGCCCTTTGGAGATAACCACCCGGATTATTCCTTAAATCCAAAATGATTTTTTCAGCCGGACTGTTTAAAATTTTAAACGCTTCTTTAGTGAAATCAGAATCAATTTTTTCGGAAAATTGGTACAAAGAAATATAAACAATATCTCCATTTTCATCTTCTTTGCCCGTTGCCGAAGAGATAAGCTTCCAGCGCAAAGACGGGACCTCTATTATATCTCTTTTTATTTTAAATTCTTTCGCCTCATCCCAGCCATCTCGCATAATAATCAAGACAACCTCCGAACCCTTGGGTCCCCTTATTATGCTTACCGCTTTATCTAAAGAAACATCGGCCGACATTGTCTCATTTATTTTAATTATTTTGTCGCCGGAACGCAAGCCCGCTTTTTTTGCCGGCGTTCCTTCAAGAGGCGCTATTATCTGAAGCTGGCCTTTTCTCACGCCAATTTCCATTCCCACTCCTTCAAAACGGCCGCCAACATCTTCTAAAAACTTTTTTGAATCCTCTGGAGGCATAAAAACAGTATGGGGGTCTTTAAGAGAATCAACCATTCCTGAAATAGCTCCGTAAATCATATCTTGCGTTTTCAAATCTTCTTGCTTGCCATATTTTTCTTTCAGCAGGTTCCACGCTTCCCAAAAAAGCGAAAAATTAACATCGCTTGGCGGGCAGGTTTCGCAGACAATGGATTTTTGTCCAACAAAAAATCCTCCGCCAAAAAGCCCCAATCCCAAAATAATTATTATCCCCGTAACAACTATTTTTTTATTCATATTTAATTTAGGTGGTTAACCAAGGAATTAAAGAGCCGAATTCACTCGCAAAAGGAGCTTGGCTCCTTTTTGATTATTATTTTTTTAACCAATATACTTTTTATACCAAAAATAAAAAAACAAAGCAATGTATAAAAAAGCAAAGCAAAGCAATGTATAAAAAAAATAAAGCAAAGCAATGTATACTATAGAGATTGGTATTATATTGTAATGGTTAGTATTGTATTGCAGAGCTTATTGTCGTCAAAAAATTATCGTCAATTAAAAACAACGATCGTTGTTTTTAATTGACGATAATTATATTGGATTGGTTGATAAAAAAATAAAAATGGGGCTTATCTTGCCAAATTTCCTTTTTCTGGCAATTAGCTTTTTGACTTGGATTTTAGACAAGTCGGCCATTCTTGCGGTGTAATTTTTGATAATTGACTTATCTCTTTTTCTGCAAGAAAAATATCTAAACTTGGCTAAGACATTTTCAATCCACTGATTGCGTTCCACTTTATCTTTGGCGGTAAATCTCGCGCCTTCATTATTCAGTTTTAAGAACTCTTTTATCTGATTTATCGTAACGACGAAGTCGTCTTGCATATAGATTATCATATGCTTCAATTCTGGCTATCTTTTTTCAGATTTTCAATGGCCGGGCAGATCGGTTTTGTTTTTAAGTTTCAGGGTCCTTTTGCACTATACAATACCGCTACTTTACAATATGAAGTGTATAATTTAGGATTAATGATGTCGATGGTCGAGGTAGCAACTTTAGCTTTTTAGATATTAAATTATAAATAATTAAAAAAAACACTATGAACAAAAAAACAATTATTCCAGTAATTATCATTGGTATTTTTGCGATAGCGGCTATAATCGCGTTTAATAAAACCAACCAGACCGCTAAAAACGGGAACGCCACGAATAACACTCTAAATAATAATATTGCAGAAACTGCTCCAGCTGTTACAGAAAACAAGGAATCAGAAGTGAGGGAATTTGCCATGACTTCTTTTTATGAGATTGTTGATGACCAGCCAAAACCACAATATTCCCTCAAAGAAATTGCAGTTAAAAAAGGAGATTTAGTAAGGATCAAGATTATTGTAACCAAAGGCATGCATGATTTTAAAATTGACGAGCTTGGTGTATATGCGGACACCAAAGAACTTAATAAAGAATATGTGGTTGAATTTACAGCCGATAAGGCAGGAGAGTTTATTTATTACTGCACTAAACCAAGTCATAAGCAAAACGGACATTGGGGAACGTTAAAAGTGCTTGATAATTAGAAAATTATCCAGATAAATTTATGCGAACAAGAAATAAAGCCAGGTTAGTACTGGAAGTTTTGCGCGTTTTTTTAATTTTCTCCTTCTTCATTTTCATTAGGTCAATTTTTGGTTTTGATAACTTGCAGAATTTGAATTTTAACTCAATTTTGTATTTACTTGGAAAATTAGCTGGGCTGGTAGGATTTTTATTTCTTTCGCTATTGATATTCTCGGGGGATACCGCCAGATTTTTTGACAAATTTTTCGGTATGGACAAAATAATAAAGTTTCAAAGAAAGTTTGCTTTATTTACCATTATTTTTGTTTTAGCTCACCCGATTTTTTTTGCCTTGTCCAGTAAATCAATACTGCCCTATATAATGCCGGATTTTTCAGTTATACCTTTGGCGCTGGGAACAATCTCTCTGTATATTTTTATTATCGTAATGATTGCTTCTAAAATATATAAACGAATTTCTTACAATATTTGGCAATATATCCATCTTCTTACTTATTTCCTTTTCTTTTTTAGCTTGTATCATGCGGTAAATTGGGGTTCCGATTACAGATTAATGCCCGTAAAAATAATTTATGGAATTACTCTGATGTTTTTGCTAGTAGGAATTATTTACCGGACTTTTTACAAAATAAAACAAAAATATGCGGGGAAATTTTATGTTCAGGAAATAAAAACCGAAACAAAAGATACCTTTACATTGGTATTAAAATCCGAAAAAGCGTTTTCGTTTAAGGCTGGGCAATTTTGTTTTTTAAGATTAAATAAAGATAAATTATACACCAGAAATCCTTTCACCATATCAAGCTCGCCAAAAGAAGCTACAATGTGTTTTACGGTAAAATTAGAGGGGAGGTTCACGAAAACATTATCTGAATTAAAAAAGGGAGAAGAAGTAATAATAGATGGACCCTTCGGGATATTTACAATAGAAGATGAACAGAAAAATCTTGTTTTTATTGCTGGAGGAGTTGGTATCACTCCTTTTATGAGTATGATTAAAGATAAAACAATCGCAGATAACCAAATCCAAAATATTATCTTATTGTATGGCTCAAGAACAAAAGAAGAGATAATTTGTAAAGAATGGTTAGACAGCATAAAGAAAGATTGGTTCAAAAAGGCGTATGTATTAAGTAATAATCATTCTTTTTCCGGAATATATAAATACGAAACAGGGCATATTAACAAGGAAATCATAAAAAAATATGTGGAGAACATAGATAATTCAATGTTCTATATCTGCGGACCTGAAATTATGAAAAACAATCTCAAAAAAATATTAAATAAACTTGGTGTAAATAAACAAAATATTATGATTGAAGATTTTTTTTGGTAAGATAATTACAGGCCCAATTGCTATTAAAAAATTTTGTTACATTATGGACGAAAATAAAATTAACAAATTGCCGAAGCTTCAGTTTCCTCGCGGATAATGTAAGCTCCACAAACATCAAAGAAACAATATTTTCTTTTTTCTTCCATATTACCCGTTTTGTCAATGAACTGTCGCAAAAATATTATCTGGCGCAATAATTATTAGGTCGGTTAATAAAATCCGCGATCGCGGATTTTCTTAACCGACCTATTTTGACCTGAAATCACAAATATTCTAAAATTAACATTTAAAAATAAAAGCGGGGATATTTTCCCGCTTTTATTTTTGGTGGTCAATTTTAGAAAAAGTTAGAACTCATTTTCAAGAAAATCCCGCCGACGACTTCTAAAAAATTACGCTCCGCCTGCGTTAAAACTTCGGCGGGATAAGTCGGGCGGGCAAAAAGGAAGGGGGTTGGGGGGAAGGAATTTTTGCCCGCCCTCGCTTTCCCTGCTTCTTTTTTTGCCGTCGCAATTTTTCGTGCCAGCGAAGTTGGCACGCCGACCAATATTATTCCAAAAGTTATTTCGCAAAAAATCTAAATATCCATCCAAACAAGCTGAAACCATTTTGTGATACGTTTAAAGAGTTTTCAATTTCTTGATTAGATTGTTCAAGAAGTTGGACTTGTTCAGTTAATTTTTGTTGGTCGTCCTGATTGGCAAGTTGATTTTTAATCTGACCAAATTGTTTAATTTGCTCGCGATTTTGTTCTAGTAATTTCTTGACATTATTGATTTCACCGTAATTCGGTCCAACAAAAAACTTGGCAAATCCGCTACGGCTTTGTACTTTTTGCAAGCTGATTTCTAATTTTTCCTGATTTTGGGTTTGCGTTTGGGCGATGATTTTAACTTGTTGGCCGATTCCGTTGTCGTTTTCAGCAACCTGAAGTATTTCTTGTACTGCACTCGCGACCTCGCTTCTTCTTTGTTCTGCTACTTGCAAACTAGTTTCCGATTCTTTGGTGGTTTGTGAATTTTGATTTTTTGGGTTCGCAGAACTATTGTCTTCAGTTCTTTCAATTGAATTTTTGTTTAAAATTTCACCTGAATTATAGTTGCAATTTTGGCTTAAAACAGGATTACCGCCTGTACAACCGGACGGGGAAGTAGAGAGCGTTGTTCTTGATTGCACTCCGCTTGAACTACATACACCCCAATCACTATAAACAAACGAGGTGCAAGTTGGCGTCTGATAATTACAACTTATAATTTCTTCGGCCGGATGAGAAATTCCTCCTTGACATTGTCCTATTGTTGACCATTTTTTCGTTTGCTGGCCGTTATTCGGACAGTTTGTTGGCGTTAATATTGAAGTCCAATTATTTTCTGTGCACAAAGGAGTAGAATCACAACCTTGGTGTAATACAGGATTGCCTCCCACACAGTTTGTGGGTTGTGATGATGTTATTGTTCTAGTTTGTTGACTGTCAGCACAAGCACCCCAACTAGAGAAGGCCCACGAAGTGCATGTTGGCGGAGTATATGTGCAAGATTGCGTCAACACTGGATTTCCGCTAGAACAACCGTTTGGTGAAGATGAAATTATGGTTCTAGTTTTTGTGTCGTTAGATTGACAAGTGGACCAGTCAGAATATGTCCACGAAGTGCAAGTTGGTGCGACATAAGTGCAGGATTGCATTAGGACAGGACTACCGCCAACACAACTGCTTGGAGAAGAAGAAATTATTGATCGGGTTTGTTGACCACTGTTTGAACATGATGACCACTCGGAATATACCCACGAAGTACAAGCCGATGGCTGGCTAAATGTATCTGTTCCATCAAATTTTAATTCTGTTAATGCATATGGTTCATAAATAATTTTGCCCAAGCCAATATTATCGTAATAATCGGACATACTCGCATCTATCAAAGATTTTTCTGTTGCCCCCAAATAGTTATAATCAGCTTTAATGTCTGTATTTTGAGCCATTCTTATATTATCACCTCTACTACCTCCATTTTCAAAAATATTATTATATTGGATTTTCGGATTAGCTTGAAACTGAAGATAAAGTCCGCTGTAATTATTTTTAATTGTATTTTTAGAAATTTCTGAAGCCCCTCCACTTATTTGAAATGCAGTAAGATTATTTGTTATAGTGTTGTTTATAATTTTTGCTCCGGAAAAATAAACATTCATCGCTGTTCCAGAGTTATTATCTATTAAATTATTAATAATAACAGAGTTGCTGTTATGCAAATTAATTACATAAAGACCGGCAGTATTGGGAGTATAATTTCTAAAAACATTGTTGCTAATAAAAGGGCTTGAATCAATATTTAATCCAATCGCTTTCCCAGATTCAATTATGGCATTTTTAATTATACTTCCACTGATATAATTATTATTTTGATCCGTAACTGCACCTATACTCTTATCAGTAAATGTTACGGTACCACCATGAAAAGTAATTTTCTGATTCTCGGCACCGATTGCTACAAGTTTTCCTCCAATGACTAAGGCGGTACTTTGGTTAAAATTAACAGTAACTCCCGATTCAATTATAAGATTAACTCCTTCTAAAACTTGAACGGTGCTCGTGACAATATAGGGGCTATCAGCCAATGTCCAAGTAGTGTTGTCTGTGATATTACCCGAAACTTCAGTTTCAGCATAAGCTGAATCGGCAAAGAAAAAACAGCCGAGTGCTAAAAAAATAATAATTGGAAATATAGCAAATTGTTTTTTCATATTGTTTTTTGAGTATTATTTTTTAAATACATTAATAAATCGCCTATATTGTTGATTAGTTTTTCAAAATCAATATCGAACAGCTGAGAATATGTAGAATTTACTCCTTTATTCGCACCATACGCATGATCGCGAGTACTATGTATAAATCCATCTCTTAATAATTTTAAGGCCATAAAATCTTGCCAAAAACTTTTCCCTGCAGGAGATTCAAATTTATATAAACATGGCAAAACATTTTTTATCTTTTCTTCAATGCCCAAAAACAATAATTTCTCTGAAGATAATACTTCGTTCTTTTTGCGCCCTATAAAATATTTTCCAACCGAGAATAGGTTAACTTTTATCTTTTTGCAATAATTATATGCGGGAGCATTCTCTATAAGATTATTAACTAATGATTCTGTGGCAGCAAACAATAAAATAATACCCGAACAAGACTCTGTGAAAAATTCAAAAACAGTTTTTTCATCGATAAACGCATTGCCCTGATTTTGGTCCTTTGGATTTACTGGCCCTAAACTTTTAAATACCTTGTTTCTTAATTCAATCGCATTCTCAAAAAAATTTACTGCCTTAGTATAATATACGCCATCTATTTTAGGAGCTACAAACCAAATTTTTTCACTCGTACTTTTGTTTATGTATTGATCAACAACAGTAACTGGAGTTCCTTTAGGGTGGTCGTATTTCAATGGTTTTGATAATTTTAATTCAGCCACCATAAAGTTTTTGATATTTTTACTTAATTAAATCGTCAACGCTTACTTCAAGGGCTTTTGATATTTTCTTGAGAGTATCAAGTGTTGGATTCTGGTTTTTACCAGCCTCAATTTTGATAATCGTATTATTGGCGACATCGGCCAATCTCGCCAATTTTTCTTGGGTAAATCCTTTTGATTCTCGTAGCTTTCTTAAATTTTTGGTAATGTTTGACATAACTAATACTATGGTAGTAGAATTAAGGTATAAGTGATATTTTCTTTCTTCTATTACAATACTACACCAAAAATCAAAAATAGTAAATAATAGACGGCGTATTTCGCAAAGCGAAATACAAAAAAATTGCGGCGACGAAAAAAGAAGCAGGGAAAGCGAGGGCGGGCAAAAATTCCTTCCCCCCAACCCCCTTCCTTTTTGCCCGCCCGACTTGTCCCGCCGAAGTTTTAACGCAGGCGGAGCGTAATTTTTTAGAAGTCGTCGGCGGGATTTTCTTGAAAATGAGTTCTAACTTTT
>Ga0156106_104_pt1 | contig 17025 bp, 17 predicted proteins | sample RifCSPlowO2_02_FD_107759 | JGI IMG/M metagenome (GOLD analysis project Ga0156106, IMG submission 107759) | Candidatus Nealsonbacteria bacterium RIFCSPLOWO2_02_FULL_38_63
CCCGCCCTCGCTTTCCGATTCCGATTTTTCCGCCGCCGCCGAATTTCGTATTTCGCTTTGCGAAATGCGCCGCCAAGAAATTTGCTTGATTGTTTTTATAAAATTTGGTATCATTATAATTGATGAAGGTTAAAGGATACTTTATAACCAATACAATATAATGGTATATCTTAATGAAAACTATGTCAAACAATAATTCTAAATCAACTATAGGTAAAAACCTTAAAAAAATTAGACAAGAAAAAGGTATTTCTCAAGATCGTTTGTCCAAGCTAGCGGATTTGTCGCTAAATACCGTCGTTACGGTAGAATCGGGCTTAAATCCTAACCCAACTATTGAAACACTAACTAAAATTGCCCAAGCATTAGATGTAAAAGTGGACGACTTAATCAAGAAATAAATATGAGCCAAACTATCACTTCATTATTGAATAAAACAAAAATTGATCCGTCTTGGTCTTTTTCCGATAAAACAAGGAAGGACACGGCGTATATTACGCACGGCTATCATCGCTATCCTGCAAAGTTTATTCCTCAAATAGTTTCTCGTTTAGCAGAGAAATATACACGAGATGGTGATTTTATTGTTGATCCGTTTGGTGGTTGTGGGACGACGCTTGTTGAATCAAAAGTAATGGGACGACCATCAATTGCTGTTGATATTAACCCCGTTGCTGTTTTGATTACAAAGGCAAAAATCACGCCGATTGATCCAGTTAAAATTGAAAAGGCATTTACAGCAATCAAAAATAGATTGGAAACATACAGCGAAAAAACGAGAGTGAAAGCCCCCGAACATGAAAGGATTGATTATTGGTTCAAGCCGGAAGAAAAAAGAACACTTGCTTTTATCTTTGCCGAGATTTCAAAAATAAAAGATCAGGATATTCAGGATTTTTTCTTTTGCGGATTTTCAAATATTCTCAAAAATTGCTCAATATGGTTGCAAAAAAGTAATAAGCCAACGAGAGATTTTGAGAAGAAACCATCAGAACCAATCAAAACATTTTTGAAGCAAATAAAAATGATGTTGCGAGGCAACGCACGGCTATTTGAATTGCTATCAAAAAAAGGTTATTTGAAAGTTCCAAGCAAAGTAATTTGCACGGACGCAAGAAAGATCCCAGCAAAAGATAATAGCGTTAGTTTGATTGTTACCTCACCGCCCTATGTTACATCTTATGAATATGCCGATTTACATCAGCTCACCGCTTTATGGTTGGAATACACAAAAGATTTGAGTGATTTCCGAAAGCGATTTATTGGCACTTCGTATCACAACAAAAAAGATTTGACGCTTAATAGCACAATCGCAGAAAATATCAGAAAAGAATTGCTAGAAAAGAACAAAAAAACCGCCGAGGAAGTTTCTACATATTTTAGCGAGATGAACCAAGTATTTATTGAAATGAAAAGAATACTAAAGAAAGGTGGCAAAACTTGCATTGTTATCGGAAATACCAGCTTGAAGGGTGTTGAGATACTCAATGCGGAAGTTTTTGCCGAGCAATTGCAAAACCTGGGATTGAAGATTGCCGATATTATCAAAAGAGAAATACCTTCAAAAAATTTGCCGTCTGTTAGAGATGAAAAGACGGGCAGGTTTGCCGGCATAAATGATAAAAATAAAGTTTCTGTTTATCCAACAGAATATATTTTAATAATGGAGAAATAAAAAATATGACAATAAAAGACCTCATCAAAATTTACGAAACAAAAAAGAAAAAGTATGGCCTGCAAGCATATAGGCACATTTCGAATGTTTTGAAAGAAGCTAAGGAATTACACAAAAAAGATTTTACCGGTGATGACCACGAACAATCGTGGCGAGCGTTTAAAGGCAAAAACTTGGAAAAATTAATTGAATACATCATCACAGACGAAGTTAATGCTCTGGGTTTGCAGGTGGTAAATGGAAATAGCCTTGAAAGAACAAACGGATCAAATCTTTCAAAGGAGTTGAGTTTGGTAAAAAGAAATTTGATTGTTGATTATGGAGAGTTTGGCTCTCATTTACCCGATGTTGATTTAATTATTTACAATCCAAAAACAAGCAAGGTTGTCGCTGTATTGTCCAGTAAAGTTACTCTGCGGGAAAGAATCGCACAGACGGGTTATTGGAAAATAAAACTTGCTTCTGACGAGGCGACAAAACACATTAAAGTTTATTTCGTAACGCCTGACGAGGACGGAACGCTAACAGTTAAAAAACCAGCAAAGAAAGGTAGAGCAATTGTTGAAGTTGATACCGACGGAAGCTATGTTTTAAGTGAAACTGATATTGAAGAAAGCAAAAAGGTAAAAATGTTTGATAAGTTTATTGATGATTTAAAGAAATTACTCAAATAATTTTATGGACATTCAAACTATTCTTTCAATACTTGGTTTATTAGGCGTAGGTGGCATTATTGGTTCTTATATCCAATATGCATTGAATCAAAAGGGTGATATAACAAAAGAAGTTAGATCATTAAATGAAGATAAATATCGTTCAGTTCTTGTTTTTATGAGGTGCATTTTAGATCCATCTGTTATCAATCAGTTTGGTTTTAGCAATAAAGATGAGATTAATTTAAATAGAATAAAAGACGACACAGAAAAAATTATCACTTATGCTAAATCGAAATTAAAAGAGTATTATTATCATTCATTTCTCTACGCTTCCGATAATGTTATAAATGAGATTGAAAATTTTATAAAAGATCCGAGTGAAGACAATTTTATTAAGGTGGCAAATGCGATGAGAAAAGATTTATGGAATAAAAGTAAAGTTGAGACAACAAAATAAGAATTTAATTATGGAAATTGAATCAACAACACTTTGGGATTTTCCGAGACAGAATTATGGGGATACCCCGCACGGGAATAACAAATATAACGGCGTTACTCCGGCGTTGGTGATTTGGAATTTGTTGCAACGATACACAAAAGAAGACGATTTGGTCGTTGATCCGATGTGCGGAAGCGGAACGACTATTGATGTTGCTAAAGAATTAAAGCGAAAAGTTATTGGATACGATTTGAATGTAACAAGACCAGAAATAATCAAAAACGATTCTCGTAAAATTCCGCTTGCGGATAATTCTGTTGATTTTGTTTTCATTGATTCGCCATACTCCAACAATATCAACTATTCTGACAATAAGGAGTGTATCGGAAAAATTTCTTGCGAGAAAACGGAATTTTACGATGAATTAGAAAAAGTGGCGAGTGAAATGGCAAGAATTTTAAAACCGGGTAAAGCAATGGGTTGGGTTATTGCCGATCAATGGATTAAAAAGAAATTTACACCTGTTGGATTTTTACTTTGGCAACGCTTGGAAAAATACTTTGAGCCGATTGATCTTGTTTGTTTGACGAGAAAAAATCAAACTTCAAATACTCCGATTTGGCATAACCGAGCAAGGCAATTTAATTTTTATTTGAGAGGTTTCAAGTATTTGTTTATAATGAAGAATCTTGAAACGAAAAAATAACAACGGCGGCGCGCCAGTTCCACTGGCACGAAATTCGGCGGCGGCGGAAAAATCGGAATCGGAAAGCGAGGGCGGGCAAAAATTCCTTCCCCCCAACCCCCTTCCTTTTTGCCCGCCCGAGCGTTCAGTTTCTGCCGCGCGAAGCGCGGCAATCAGTCGGAGGTTCGTTCAAAAAAGGTTCGAGCTTCGTCCAGTAATTGCGACCAATCGTTAAATGAAGCTCGAACCTTTTTCGAGCGAAAATCGCTCGAATGATTCCGCTCCGCGTTTCCGCCCGCCGAAACTCAGCGAGCAAAGCAAAACAATTTTCAATTCCTTTTAAGAAAAATTTGGCGGGCGGGCGTTAAAAAATTGAAAGAAAATTGTTTTGCTTTGATGTCTGGCTTAACGCCAAACGGCGGAAACGTTTCCCGTCCCACTGCGCCTACGGCGCAGAACAGGCGGGCGGAACCCACCAACCCCATTCCTTTTTGCCCGCCCGAGCGTTCAGTTTCTGCCGCGCGAAGCGCGGCAATCAGTTAAAGTTTCGTTCAAAATATGTCAAGCCTCATTCGGCAATTGCGAAGAGATTTCTAGCGGGGTAAAGGAACGTTTAGTCCGAATTCAAATCTCGCCGCTCCGAAATTTATTACGCTGCGGGTATAGTATAGCAGCAGTACAACTCTCTTCCAAGGAGTTAGCACGGGTGCAAATCCCGTTACCCGCTCAAAAATAATGGAACAAAACATAACAGAAAAAACGAAGAAATTTCTGCCGGCTATTTTGTTGGCGTTTTCGTTTTATTATTCCATTATATTCACAGCCGGAGCGATTTCCGCTTATTTCATAGTTGAATTCCTTCTTAGAAAATTCTGGAAGACAGGAAAAATGCGGCTGATGGTTTTTAATTTCAAGGGTTGGGAGATACATATCCACCATTGGTTCTGGCCGGCTTGCGTAATTATTATTGCCGCTTTATCCAGCTTTCTTTCTTTGCCGATATTTATCGCCGGATTTTTGAGCGGATTGATATTCCACGATATATACACCGAAAAAAAATGGAAAACAGGCAAAAAATATTGGTATGAAATTATTTATAAAAAAGAATAAAAGAAATAAGAAAAATAAACCCATGATTGTTTGTCCCTTGCTTTGTCATTTTGCTTTGTCCTTTGATTGGCAAAAGACAAATAGACGATAAAAATCTGTATAATTTCATCGTGGTAAAATTCCTACGATCGTAGGAATTTTACCACGATGAAATCCTCGCGAAAATAAAAAAATGTCCTACCGCAATAAGCAAGACATTTTTTTATAGCAACTTTGTGTTGCTATATGACAGCAACACAACGGCGTGGCTACCGGGCAACAACACACGCATTTTATCTCGCGTATTCCACCACTCTATTTTCACGGATTAAAGTAACTTTAATTTCTCCCGGGTATCTCAATTCCTCATGGATTCTGCCCGCTATTTCTTTAGCCATTTTTTTCGCCTCCAAGTCGCTCACCTCTTCTGGCTTGACAAAGACTCTTATCTCTCTGCCTGCCTGGATAGCGTACGCTTTTTCAACCCCATGCAAAGCTAATGCAATGGCTTCCAAGTCTTCCAGCCGCTTCAAATAATTTTCCAAGGTGTCTTTTCGCGCTCCAGGTCTGGCTCCTGAAATCTGGTCTGCCACCTGGACTAAAACCGCTTCCAAAGAATTAGCCGGATACTCTTCGTGATGGGATTTCATCGCGTCAATCACTTCTTTTTCCACCCCGAATTTTTCCAAAATTTTAATCCCTATATCCACATGCGAACCTTGTACTTGATGATCAACCGCCTTGCCAATATCGTGCAAAAGACCGGCTTTCTGGGCAAGTTTAATATTGGCTTTTAATTCGCCCGCCAAAAGAGCCGCTAAATGAGAAACCTCTATTGAATGAATTAAAACATTTTGGCCGTAGCTTGTCCTAAAGCGCAATCTTCCCAAAAGCTGGATAATTTTCGGATCAAGCCCGATAATTCCAGTATCATAAACAGCTCTTTCCCCGGCTTCTTTTATTTGAGCCACAATTTCCGATTCCACTTTTTGGACTGTCTCTTCAATCCGGGCCGGCTGTATCCTGCCGTCTTGAATAAGTTTTTCTAAAGCAACTTTGGCAATCTGCCTTCTAATAGGGTCAAAACTTGAAATCATAACCGCTTCCGGCGTTTCATCAACTATTAGTTCAACTCCGGTAAGCCTTTCCAATGTCTTTATATTCCTGCCTTCTTTTCCTATAATTCTCCCCTTTATCTCTTCAGAGGGAAGATTTACAGTGGTGGTAGTGATTTCCTGAGCATGGGAAAGAGCGCATCTTTGTATCGCCAAGCTCAAAATTTCTTTTGCCTTGTTATTGTATTTTTCCGCGCCCTCCACTTCTAATTTATTTATTCTCGCCAACAATTCTTTCTGGCAATCGTTTTCAACTTCGTCTAACAGCTCCTTTTTCGCTTCGTCTTTGGAAAGTTTTGAAATCCGCTCAAGATTAACTGTCGCCCCCTCCTTCAATGCGTCTATTGACGCTTTTATTTCTTTTAATTTATCAACTTTTTGCCGGAACTCGTTTTCTTTCTCTTCCAAACCGGAGATCCTTTCGCTTAAAATATTTTCTCTTTTCAATAATACTCTTTCTGTGTTGAAAATTTCCTTTTTCTGCGCTTCAGTTTCTTTGTTTGTTTTTTCAATCAGCTGGTCTGCTTTCTCTTTTGCTTTTGCCAGCATTTCCTCGGTCTCCTTTTTTACTTGTGAAACCCTTCTCTGGAGAGTTATCTCTATATTATCCGCCTGCTTCCGCGCGATTGACTGACGCGCAAAATACCCTAAAACAGCTCCTGCCGATAAAGCTAAAAACGCAATCAAAAACGGAATAATTAAATCCGCCATAATTTGTATCAAGAATTTGGTTATTCATTTTTAATAATTTCGCGCCAAAAACGCCAAACTTAAACGGCAAACGCCTATTTTTCCAATTTTTTTATCTTTTTCCATTTACTCTAATAAATGAATAATAGCCAAAATTCAGGGTTAATTTCTATTTTTTTATATTATCAAAAATTCAAATTCCTGTCAAACTAAAATTTCAATATTACTTTTAATTACGAAATGCCAAATAAAAAAAGAATTTCCTGGTCTTTTCTCCAAATTTCAGCTGCAAATTTGAAGAAAGGACCAAGAAAGCATTTCGCAATTCAAAGATATTATATTCCTGAAAATCAACATAAAAGGCGATCGTCCGATAACCATCGGACCATCGCCTTTCTTTTTTATTTATTTAAAATTGGTCGCAATAAACAGCTAAATTATTCTCGCTTTTGATAAAATCAATTATCCTCTCCGCCGCCCTTAAACATTCTTTAGCTTCTTCTTTGTTAAATTTCACATATCCATCTCCCGGATATCTAGCGGGAACATAGGCGTTGCTTAATTTTCTCAAATCAGATTCAAACGCGCTAAAATCCAAACCGCCTAATTGAGATAGATAAATAAGATTATGCGTTCTCTCCTCCTTTTTTAGTTTCCCTTTTGAGATTATAACAAGAACCTTCAGATACTTTTCTACCGCCTGCTGGCTTAAAAAACAAACGTGATCGTAATATTCCGACTCCTCAAAAAGATTTTTAGCCAAAGAAAAATCATCATCCGCTTTCATCAGCCAACCATACACAACGCTTTTATTTTTTATTTTCTCTGTCATAGAGCAATTTGCCTGTTTGCGCTATTTCTCTTACAAAATAATTTTCCTCTTTTAACGCAGACTTCCATTCCTTGGGGGTATAAACTAAAATATCGGTTCCCATAGGAGAATTCACTAAGCCCGAGACTTGAAGAAGCCTTTTTGTAAATCTTTCTTTGGTTTTTTTAATAACCAACAAATCAACATCGCTGTTTTTTTTTGCTCTCCCGGTAGCAAAACTCCCGAAAAGAAAAACCTTTTCGGGCTTATATCTTTTCACAATTTGGTTTGTTATATTTTTAATTTTTTTTTCCATTTAATAATAGCCAAAATTCAGGGTTAATTTCTATTTTTTTATATTATCAAAAATTCAAATTCCTGTCAAACTAAAATTTCAATATTACTTTTAATTACGAAATGCCAAATAAAAAAAGAATTTCCTGGTCTTTTCTCCAAATTTCAGCTGCAAATTTGAAGAAAGGACCAAGAAAGCATTTCGCAATTCAAAGATATTATATTCCTGAAAATCAACATAAAAGGCGATCGTCCGATAACCATCGGACCATCGCCTTTCTTTTTTTTATTTCAACAATTGCCATTACTTCGTTTTAATTACTTCGTCAATGATGCCGTATTGTTGCGACTCTTCAGCTGAAAGATAAAAATCCCTGTCAGTATCTTTTTCAACTTTATCAAGCGGCTGGCCTGTATGCCTTGCGATTATGTTATTGAGCTTATTTTTTATTTTCATAATCTGCTTTGCCGTGATTTCAATGTCAGCGGCCGGGCCCGTTGCTCCGCCCGCCACCTGATGAAGCAAAACCTCGGAATTGGGCAAGGCGTAGCGCTTTCCTTTTTCACCGGCAGCCAACAAAACAGCACCCATTGAACCGGCTAATCCGAAACAAATAGTTGCCACAGGGCATTTAATATATTGCATTGTGTCGTAAATCGCTAGCCCGGCCGTAACAGACCCTCCCGGAGTGTTTATATAAAGCTGGATGTCTTTTTTCGGGTCTTTGCTCGCCAAAAAAAGAAGCTGGGCGATTACAGAATTCGCCGAAGGGTCGTTTATCTGGCCCACTAAAAAAACAATCCTTTCTTTCAGCAATCTGGAATAAATATCATAAGCCCGCTCCCCGTATTGCGTTTTTTCTAAAACTGTTGGAACAAGATTCATAATTTATCTACGAATTACGAATTTTGTACGAACATACGAAAACGTATCCGTATATTTGCAAGTAATTCGTATTTCGTAGCTATGTTAAATTTTTTATCGATTTAAACACTTTCTCCGTCCATAAATATTCTCTGACGTATTCTATCATTTTATCAAGTCCCACCTTTTTTTCAAATTCTTCTTGGCTGGAATAGCGCTTTAATGTTTTATTCACTTCTTCTTCAATTTCTTTTTCCGAAACAGCGATATTTTCTTTTTTCCCGATTTCCCGCAAAACAAGAGAGTTTTTAACCGATCTTTCCGCTTGAGGAAGAATGGCGGTTAAAATGTCTTTTTCTGTTTTCCCGGTTTTTTCCAAATAATCATCGTAAGACATTTTTAGAGAGTTTTGAATATCCGCTTTCATCCGTTCAAGCATTTTTTTTTGCTGACTGTCAATTAACGGCAAAGGAATTTCGCAAACAGATTCTTTGCTTATTTTTTCCACAATCTCGCTTCTGGCGGCTATCACCTCTTCCTGATTTTTATCCAGTAAAATTCCTTTTTCCAATTCTTTTTTAAGAGCGTCTAAATCCTTGAAATTGCCGAGTGAGAGCGCGAATTGGTCGTTAATTTCCGGGAATTCCGCCTTCTGAACGGAAACCACCCTTACCTTCACCTCTACATTTTTTCCGAATTTTCTCAACGGGTGATTTTCTGGAATAGATATTTGAATTTTATCTTTTTCTCCGCCGGCTGTCATCCCAGCCAAACTATCCTCCAGACCAGGGAACAAACCTCCTTCTCCGAGTATGAAATTATCTTTTTGATTATTAGAGCCGAAAAAATCATTGAGCCCTGAAAGCCAATATTCTATCGCGACAAAATCGCCTTTTTCCGCCGGCCCGTTTTTAGCTGTAAATTTTCCCCTGGATTTCTGAAGCCATTTTAATGATTCCTCAATATCTTTAGAGCTTATAATTGCGGTTTTTATTCCAACTTCCGCCGCTATTTTTTTATAATCCGGCAAAACAACATCAGGCATTGTCGCAACCTTAACAGAAAAAACAAAAGGGTTTGATTTTGCCAATTTCTTAATTCCTATTTCTGGCCGAGAAATCGGCTCTATTTTGCTTTCTGAAATAATTTTTTCATAGCCATCATGGACAGCCATTTCCGCCGCTTGAGTTAAAATTTTTTCTTCGCCAAGCCGTTGCGTTGCAATTTCTTTTGGAATCTTACCTTCCCTGAATCCGTCAATTTTGAGACCATTAGATAAAAGCAAAACAGCTTTATCGTAAAACGCATTAAATTCTTCAGGGGAAAATTCCGCCAATATCTCCAATTGCGATTCCGGAAGCTTGCTCAAAGATGATTTCATATTAATAACTATGTAACTACGGGAGCATATCCCGTAGTTGTGATTTATGAATTCTAAACCCCCACCACTCCTCCCCTCCGATGGTCATCGGGGGGTGAGGAGGGGGTGATCATTTGTCAAGCCAAAAAAGAAACAATTAAAAGCGCGACAATATTCAAGACCTTTATCATGGGATTTATAGCGGGCCCAGCAGTGTCTTTGTACGGATCTCCGACAGTGTCGCCTGTGACAGCCGCCTGGTGGGCGAATGAACCTTTTCCGCCAAAAGCGCCCGCTTCAATATATTTTTTAGCGTTGTCCCATGCCGCGCCTCCGGTTGTCATTGAGATGGCGACAAAAAGCCCGGTAATAATACTGCCCATTAAAAGCCCTCCCAGCGCTTCTTTGCCAAGAAAAATCCCAACTAAAATAGGAGCAAGGACAGGCAGTAAAGCTGGAGCCACCATTTCTTTTATAGACGCTCTTGTGACAATATCAACACATTTTCCGTAATCAGCCCTGGCTGTTCCTTCCATCAGCCCTGAAATTTCTTTGAATTGCCGCCTTACCTCGTCAACCACTTTCCCTGCCGCATTGCCCACCGCCGACATAGCAAAAGAAGCGAATAAATAAGGCAGAAGCCCGCCAATAAATAAACCGACAACAACCTTCGGGTTTTCCAAAGAAAAACTGGTTTTTCCGGACAGCTCTTGGGCGTAAGCGGAAAAAAGAACCAAGGCGGCCAAACCGGCTGAAGCAATTGCATAGGACTTTGTCACTGCTTTTGTGGTATTCCCAACCGCGTCTAAAGAATCAGTGATTTCCCTTACTTCTCCGGGCAAGCCGGACATTTCCGCGATGCCTCCGGCGTTATCTGTTATGGGCCCATAAGCGTCAACCGCGACGATTATGCCGGCAAGAGAAAGCATTGATGTCACGGCTAAAGCAATGCCGTAGATTCCCGCAAAATTATAGCTGAAAATAATCCCGGCTGAAATTAAAAGAATGGGCAAAGCGGTTGACTTCATTCCAAGCGCCAAACCGGCGATCATATTCGTCGCATGGCCTGTCTGAGACGCTTCGGCAATGCCTTTTACCGCTTTGCTTTTTCTGGAAGTGTAATACTCTGAAATCGTAAACATCCCGAGCGCGACCAAAAGCCCTATCAGAAGCGGAGGATAAAAACTATTAATAATATCCACTCGTAAAACATTGTTTCTCACTCCTGATATTAAAATTAAAACGAAATAAAATCCTATTGCCGCCAAGATTGCGGAAGCGATTATTCCCTTATAAAGCGCTCCCATAATATTTTTTTTTACTCCTAATTTCACAAAAAAACTTCCGATAATTGAAGCGATTATCGCCACAGCGGATATTGTCAACGGTAAAAGAACTAATTGGGGATACAGCGGAAAAAGCAGATTTCCCAAAATCATCGTCGCGATTATCGCCACAGTGTATGTTTCAAAAATATCAGCCGCCATTCCCGCGCAATCGCCGACATTATCTCCAACCTGGTCGGCTATCACGGCCGGATTTCTCGGATCGTCTTCAGGAATTCCTTTTTCAACTTTGCCCACTATGTCAGCTCCGACATCAGCCGCCTTAGTATAAATACCCCCTCCCAACCGGCTGAAAACAGAAATCAAGCTTGCGCCAAATCCCAAGGCAATCAAAGAACCAAAATCCTTTGTTAAAAAATAAAAACTTGCCACAGCAAGCAATCCCAGACTTACAACTAAAAGACCTGTTACCAATCCGCCCTTGAAAGACAAATTAAAAGCCTGCTTCATTCCCTTTTTGGCCGCTTCCGCCACTTTAACATTTGCCTGAGTTGAAATCATCATCCCGACAAAGCCGGATAAAGCGGAAAGCGCCGCTCCGACTAAAAATCCGATTCCTGTTTTAATTCCGAAAATAAAATATAAAATAACAAATAACGCGACTAAAACAACTGCTATTGTTCTGTATTGCCTTTTAAGATAAGAAATCGCTCCCTCTTTTATAGCCTCTGCGATTTCAACCATTTTCCCCTCGCCGGCCGGGCTCTTTTTAATTTCAAACATAACATAAAGAACGAAAAACGCTCCCAAAATCGGCGCTAATATCGGTAAAAAACTTTGCATAAAAAAACAATCAAGCGATAATCGGAAACACCGGAGAGATAAATTTCATCGTGGTAAATTTCCTACGATCGTGGGAAATTTACTACGATCAATTTATGAAAATTAAAGATTTTATCTCCCCCCTACCCCTCGATTATTGCAAATTAGTTATTATTTTTTGATTCTTTTTTTGCTTCTTTTTTTCCTTGTTTTTTTTCGGCTTTTCCTTTTTAACTTTTTTCTCTTTTTTAGGTTTTTCTTCTTTTATTTCTATTTTTTTCTCTTCTGGTTTCTCCTTCGTGTGATTTTCTGTGTGATCATCCGACAATGGCGCAGAATCTCCATCCTCAACACTCTTTTCCTTCCCCTTTTCCGCTTCTTCTTCATTCACGGATTTAACATTTATTTTCCAGCCAGTAAGCTTTGCCGCCAGCCGGACATTCTGCCCATCTTTACCGATAGCCAAGGACAACTGGTCGTCGGGAACAAGACAAAGCGCTTTATTTTTTTCCAGCAATTTAACATCAACCACCTTTGCCGGGGAAAGAGCGTTGGCGATAAATTCCTCCGGCTTTTCCGAGTATTCAATAATATCAATTTTCTCCCCACCCAACTCGCTGATAACTGCCATAACCCTTGTCCCCCGTTGTCCTACCGCGCTTCCTATGGGGTCAATACCTTGCTCTGTTGATTCAACCGCTATTTTAGAACGAGCGCCCGGTTCTCTGGCTATTGAACGGACAACAACTTGCCCGGCCGAGATTTCTGGGACCTCTAACTCAAAAAGTCTTGAAATCAACTTTGGATAAGCGCGCGACAAAATCACGGCCGGGCCTCTCGGATTGTCGTCAACAGATAAGATATAAAATTTAAGGCGCTGGCCAGGTTTGTAAAATTCGCCGTAGACCTGCTCCTCTCTCGGCAGAACGGCTAATGTTTTACCTATGTCAATAAAAATATTATCGCCCTCAATCCGCTGAACAACCCCGGACACTATCTGACCCTCCTTTGATTTGTATTCTCCGAAAATCGTTTCCCTTTCCGCTTCTCTTATTTTCTGCAAAATTACCTGCTTAGCTGTCTGAGCGGCAATTCTGCCGTAGTCCTTTTTTTGGACTAAAGCAAATTCCATATCTTCCCCTGCTTTGATTTTAGGATTTATTTTTAAAGCATCCTCCATCATAATATGCCTTTCCTGATTAAAACGGACTTTCCTAATCTCTTCCCCGCCTCCTTCCTCTTCTGTTTTTTTCTCTAACCCCTCGCCAGCCAAAGAGACTTTTTTTTCTTTCAGCGCTTCTAATTCCTCCTCTGAATAAATCATACTGCCATCAACCGCTGTTTTGACCTGCCAAAATTTAGCCTCTCCTGTTTCAGGGCTTAATTTAGCTTTGACCATCTGGCCCTTTTCGCCATAATCTTTTTTGTAAGCTGCGGCTAAGGCCGTCTCAATGCTTTCAATCACTTTTTCCCTTGAAATGCCTTTTTCTTCGCATATTTGGGATATTGCCGACGCAAAATTTTTTAGATCCATAAAAATTAAACTCAAAACTTAAAATTCAAAGCGCAAAACCATAACTTAAAACCTTAAAACCATTTTCTTCCCCGCGCTTCCTTCCATCCGATGACCATCGGAGGGGAGGATTGAGGAGGGGGTAGTTTTAAACTTTAAGGTTATAGTTTTGAGTTTTGAGTTTTGAGCTTCTAAAAAAAATGTCCGTTTTCCAACGGACAAATACATTCTTAATCTCCTTAACTTTATTTCAACTTATCAAAACAATCCCCGCCTGTCAATGGGAGCGTAATAAATTTTGCTACGGAAAAATTTACACGCCCCTATTGCAATTGAGACCAGTTCCCAATTTTACTGCTCAACATCTTTGCGATCTAAAATTTTGAAGCCGTCGGATATGGCGCCACAGAAAAAATCTTCCAACTGACTGTGATCGCCGTTAGTTTGAGCTTTGTATAAATAAGCATAATAAGCCCGTTTTTGTTCCTGGCGGATAATGGCCGGCGCGAAATTAGCGCGAAGAAGCATAAAATTCATAATCAAACGACCAACACGACCGTTGCCGTCCGAAAAAGGATGTATTTTTTCAAAAACGCTGTGGGCGCTGGCAGATAAAGCAATAATATCATCTGATTTTTTATTAGCGAGATCAATAATTTCCGACATCAATTTCGGAACGCTCATAAAATTGGCAGTCGGCAAATTAACGCCAACAATTCTTACGGCGTGGTTGCGATATAGGCCGGCATCTGAACGAACGCCGTTCATCAGAATGCTATGAAATTTAAGAATTAAATTTTCGCTGATTTTTTCTTTTTTGACTACGCAGTCAAATAAATAATTTAAAGCTGTTTGATGATTTTTTGCCTCAAACTGTTCGCTCAAGCTTTTGTTTGACAAGGCGACATTATCAAACAAAATAGCTGCCGTGTCTGGCTCGGTAAGAGTGCTGCCTTCTATGCGATTGCTATTATAAGTAAGTTTTAATATAAATTGGTCGCGAATATCCGGATTATCCAAAATTTCAAAAATAATGCTTTTGTGTTTTAATGATTCTTGTTTCAAGCCCTCTTTTTTTACCGCAAGCTGTTCAGTTATAATAATCTCTTTTTGTTGTATTGTCATACATTCTATATTACCAAACTTTATAAAATTATATAGTGCGGGTAGAGGGATTTGCACCCCCACGGGATTTCTCCCGCCAGGTCCTAAACCTGGCGCGTCTGCTGTTTCGCCATACCCGCAGATTATTTTTTTTACATAGCGCATCTATACGGCTATTGACATAAAGAATTACTTTTTGCTACAATTAAAATATCACGATGAGAGGACTACCAAAGGGTTTCGTCCCGAGGGAATGCCTCTTTTTTTATTTCTTTAATTTTTCCTTGAATAACTGGATATTAACAACAAAACCGCTAAATTTTCTCAATAAAGATGAGAAGCGAACATTTGGAACAATTATTTTAGCCAACTTATTTTGTTCGGTTAGATACTCCACCAAACAATAAAAATCCCCGTCTCCGGAAACAATAACGGCTTTACTATAATTAGGATATTGAATCATCGCATGTAAAACTAATTCAGCATCAACATTACCTTTAATTTTTGCAGCGCCATTCTCTTTTATCGCCAATGTGGGCTTAAAAATACAGACATAACCAGATTCTTGCAACTTGGTATAAAGCGCTTGATTCCCGGAAATATATCCTATAAATAAGTATGCTTTTTCAACTCTATACTTGTCTTTTAGAAATTTCCTGAATCTTAAAAAATTCAAAATCCATCCTTGGCTTTTAACTCCAAGATTTAAATTTTGGCTGTCTATAAAGGCGTAATTATTATGATCTGTTTTCATAGTGCTTGAGGTCATACACTAATTTCTTATTTTTTATTCTATATTCCCTGATTAAAAAATCAATCCCGCTCCGATGAACATCAGAGCGGGATAATTTATTTTTCCCAGACACCAATATAGAAAGCCAAATTTATAATATTATGCTCCGGGGCTAACTATTGACCCTGCGAACATTACCAACGCTTTGGCTACAAAAGCCACCACCACGCCGATCAAAGCGTAAAGAACATAATTTCTTGCTTTTTCTGTTTTCGCCGGATCGCCAGCCGCTGTTATGAAATGGAATGCCGCTATCAAAATAAAAATAACAGCCACCGCTATTAAAATAGCGAAAAGCCAATTCGTGATATTGTCTACTACGGTGCCGGCGCCGCAACAAATAACTGCGGTTCCGGGGAGCATAGCCGCAAAAACTACCAACGGAGAAGCCAAAATAGCCGCTGAAGCCAGACCTGTTAATATTTTTTTCATATTTTTTTTACCATGTTAAATAATTCCGCTTTTGGCGGAATTGCCCGCAGGCATTTAACAGGGTGAATTTATTTTCTCTTTTTACTTTTTTGTCTGATTGAACAATTTCGACCTTTTTTATATTATATAGACCCGCTGACTAAAGATTTTTCTACTGCAATTTTTATCTTTCAGCTACAAATTTGCTATAACTCGTCGGCTTATGCTCCGCATAAACCTCCTCGTTTTATCAAATTTTCGCTCCAAAATTTAAAAATTTCGTCACGAAAATCTTTAGTCAGTGGGTCTATTTTTACCAGAACTCTGAATAAAACATCAATATTATGGGAACATTTCCCGTAGAATTCTACGGGAAATGTTCCCGCTATTATTGGAAGCGTATCTTGGTTTTGCGAACGATTCGTTCTTCCTGCTTCTTAATTCCTCTTTTGCGACTGCCAGGTAGCAACACAAGCATTTTTACAACATCTACACACTCATTCATCTATTTCAGGTATGTATCCTGGCGGTTGTGGCGCATATGACGGTCTCGTTTGTTCTTGCTGTCGTTGCTCCTCTGCCCACCAATCTTCCTCTTGACTATCGTTACCACCCTGAGCACTACTTGTCCCAGCGCTAATCGCATTCTCCACAAAATAAACAATCGCTTTTGCCGATACGGCAACAATTATTGCAATTACAGCGTAAAGAATCATTTTTTGCGCCGCTTGAAATTTTGCGGGCTCGCCTCCTGCGGTAATAAAAAGGAATCCGGCTATTAAAATAGCTATTACAGCTGCCGAGAGCAATATAGTAAAAAGAACATCGGTGATTCTATTTATAATAGCTCCCACAGAAGTATCGGGAGCTTGCTTAATATTCACACCACCCACGGTCTCCGCAAACGAAAACATCGGAGCCAATAGCGCGACAGCGAATAATAGAACGAAAATATATTTTTGCATAAAATATTGCTCTGCAATAGACACGGATTGATGGGGATTAAGCGGATTAATACCGATCATTATCCGCATAAATCCGTGGTTTTGCGAAGCAAAAATAATTATTTAACTTGGAAAATTTCTTGGAAAAAACTAATAATGCCTTTTGAAGCGATAATAATTATCAGGCCTATTATCGTGTATTTTATAATATCCTTGGCGGTTTGCACTTTCTTCGGGTCCTCGGCCGCCGTAAGCCAATAAAATCCGGAAATAATAATCAAAAGCGGGGCTATCCATAGCGCGACATTAAAAATAGCCGTGATAATAACCTCTATCAACCCCTGGAAATCTTCCACATTCAAAGGATTTGGAATTATAATTGTCTGGCTGGGAGCAGTCGCCGCCAAAACAGCCAAAGGGGAAAAAACGACAATCAACAATGGAACAATCGCGATTTTTTTTAGAGATTTTTT
>Ga0156106_108_pt1 | contig 11650 bp, 9 predicted proteins | sample RifCSPlowO2_02_FD_107759 | JGI IMG/M metagenome (GOLD analysis project Ga0156106, IMG submission 107759) | Candidatus Nealsonbacteria bacterium RIFCSPLOWO2_02_FULL_38_63
AAGTCGCGATAAACGCGCCGGCGGCGGCCCCCACATCTGTTGTCACAAGCCGAGAATGGGCGAGTAGGGTAGGGGAGAAACAAAATAAAAATAAAGATAAAATAGCCGCTTTATTTCCGAAAAGCTCGCGACTCCAGCGAAAAACATAATATCCGAGCAGGATTAAAATAAAAATCATTGGGATTCTTGCCCAGAAAATCATCTGGTCTGCCGGATTGTTGCTTTGAAAAAGAAAACTATTTCCAAAATCCCATTGACCGTTAATGTCTTGATTCCAGCTTTTTATTTCTGATGGAAAATTTATGCCATTGATGAATAATAAGGGAATAGCGGAAAGATCTTTTATTAGAGGAGGATGCTCTGGATTAAGACGCATATCTTTTTGCGTCAGATAAGAATACCCTGCTGGCAAATGGGCGAGCTCGTCCATAGTAAGGGAATCGCCGACCATACTGAAAAGAGCTATCAAAAATGTGAATATTAAAAGCCCTGCGGCTAAAATGTTGGTTGCTTTGTTAGACATAAGTTTGAATTGCGAATTATAAATTATGTAAAAAATAACCAATAACCAATAACCAAACCGTTTGAGGTTTGAATTTTGGTTATTGTATCTTGGTTATTGAGATTTCGTAGACATAGATTCCGTTTTGTTGAATGATTTTTCCGTTTGGAAATTTTTCTGATAATTCTTCAAATAAATTTTTTTCGTAATGCAGGGGAATAATAACCGCCTTTTTATTATTTATCTCAATTTTGTTTATATCCGTCGGCAATAAATATTCTGAACGAAGCTGTCCAAATTCAGCTCTTTCAATAAACATTGTTGTTTGGCTGGAAACAGGAATGCCGTCGGGAAAAGGAATAGGCGTGCCTTCTTGATTAACTATTACATATTTATTGGTTTCTTCGGGCAGAGAATTTAGATATTCTCCTATTCTAACATAATTTTCCGAAAAAGCGTCTTTGATATTTTGATTTTCTCCCCATTGCATGAAATATTTACTCCATTCAGCGCATAAAACTGAAAAAAGAAAAACAGAAACGCAAAGGGCTAAAAGCGCTTTCTGGTTTTTTGTTTTGAATAAGGGCTTTATTTTTTCGTAAGTCCAAAACGCGCCGATGCCGGCAAAAATAAAAATAGGAGGAATCATGCCAATAATGCGCAAATTATGAGGAATTCCTTCGTAAGTTAAAGCGCTTGGCAAAAGCATAGCGAAAAACCAGGCGAACAGAAAAATTGGAACATAAAACCTGGAGCTTGGAATATGGAATTCGTTTATGTTTTTTTTACGGATTATTATTTCTTTAATTAATAAGATAAAACCAATTAAAAAGAAAATACCGACGGGCCATAAAAGCTGGGGGGAGCGGGGAATATTGTGGCGCCAATTGCCGTCGCCATAGAAATTAAATATTCCAAGATTCACAACAAATGATTCTAAAAATTTTAATGTCGGATTTGGTTGAGAAAATATTGAAACGGCATTTGCTCTGCCAAAAAAATCAGCCGGATTTTGCAAAAAATAAATTCCAATTGGAAGGGCGACAACAAGAACGAGAATTATGAATAATGAATTAAAAATTAGGAATTTTTTCTGGAGACCTTGTTTTCTATAAATTAAAAACCAATAAACCAAAACAACTGTCAATGGAATTATTACAAATCTATAAGCAATGTATGTGTAAAACCCTAAACCAAAAAAAATGCTGGAAATCAAAATTGGCAAGATTTCTGCCTTTCTGAATCCCCTAAAAAGAAAATAAAATCCAAATACCAAAAAGAAAGGAACCATTATTGCCCGAAAGCCAATTCTGGAAAACATAGTATGCCAAAAAGAAATTGCTAAAAAAAAGCTTGCCAACAAAGCAATATAACTGGAATAATTTGTTGTGTGCCTATCTGTTGTGTGCCTATCTGGTAGGCACACAAACGATGTGCCTACCAGATAGGCACACAATTCTTTTGTTAATAAATATACCCCGAAAACAGTTAAGATTCCGATTGTTGCCGCTACGATTTTAATTGCCCAGACACTTGTTCCGAAGATTGAAAATGAAATCGCTATCAGCCACATAAAAAGTCCTTCTCTGCCATTATTCGCCTGATAAAATAATTTCCATTGTCCTGTTTCAATGGTATTTAAAGCGTCGTTGCCGTTTATCGCCACATCCGGATAAAGCCCAGGCGGAATAATATCTAATTGCCAGAGCCGAAAAAAAATAGAAATTGCCAACATAATCGCTAAAATAAAAATTGTCTTATGTTTCAAAACAATTTTCGCAATTACGTCGATAATTTTTCTAATTTTTTTATATAAATTCTCCATATTAAAATATTTTACCACATTTATAAGAAAACAGACAAATATTAAAAATGAAAGCGGAGTATATCAGCCACGATCGTGGCTGATATACTCCGCTTTTGATAAATATTTTAAGATAATAAAGAAAGTATCCCTTCTTCGTTTTTGCGAAAGAGGATAAAAAAAGACATGGATTTAACTTTCGTTGAACACAGGCCACTTTCGTTGAGCACAGGCCTTGATTGTTATCTGGATTATCACTCTGGGGGCTTGACTGCTAATTTTGGTATAGCTATAATGAAATATAAAATTCTCCCCATCCTCTTAATCATCCCATCCGATGACCATCGGAGGGGAGAAAGGGTGGGGGAATTCCTGATTTATTATGGTTATAACTGAAAGGCAGGAAAAAATTTTGGATTGCCTGACTAGGCAATATATCGCTACGGCAAAGCCAATCGGCTCAGAATTTTTGGTTGAAAAAAATAACTTTGGCATTTGCCCCGCCACAATCAGGAATGAAATGCAAAAATTGGCGGAGGATGGATATCTTTGTCAACCCCATACTTCAGCTGGGCGGATTCCAACCAGTAAAGCGTATAGATTTTTTGTTGATAAAGCGCTTGAATTTAATTTTGAAGAAAATTTTTTCCCTTGTGATTTTGAGGATATTGAAAAAGAGAAAAACGATATTTATAAATTTTCCGGATCCGTTGCGAGAGAGTTAGCTGAAAATACTACATGTCTGGCATTGGCATATCTTTTTGAGGATGATTTTTTGTGGAAAGACGGCTGGAAAGTGGTCTTCCAAAATCCGGAATTCAGAGAAACGGATTATTTAGAAGAATTTGTCAGCGCGGTTGATTGCTTTGAAAAAAAAGCCGGAGATTTTTTCAGCAGCCAAGAAGAACGAAATGAGGCTCACCCTGTTAGAAGCCAGACGCAAAAGGCGTCCGCCGACTCGCGAGCGAGGCGGATTTTTAACGGGGTAAATGTTTTTATCGGAGAAGAGGGGGGGTTCTTTGATTCAAATAATTTCGGGCTGATTATGTCGCAAGCCGATTTTCCGAAAAATAAAAAAGGCCTGGTAGCGATTTTAGGGCCCAAAAGAATGGATTATGACAAAAACATCAAAACAATATATTATTTAATAAATAGTCTAAAACATATATAATCTTATGAACGGACAAAAAGAGAAGCAAAAACAATCCGAAGAAAAAGAGCTCAAAAAAGAAGGCGAAGAAATAAAAGAAGAAAAAAGGGGAAATTTAGAGACAATAGGGGAGTCAGAGGGAACAAAAAAGAAGCTAAGCGAATGTCTTTGCAAAAGAGAGGAATATTTAGACGGCTGGAAAAGAGAAAGAGCTGGATTTTTGAATTATAAAAAAGAAGAACTGGAACGACTTGGAGGCCTAATGAAATACGCCAATGAGGGCTTGATATTAAAATTTTTGCCAATTTTGGATAACTTTCATATCGCGGAAAAAGAAATTCAGGAGGAATTAAGGAAAGACAAATGCGTTGAAGGGCTGTTAAGCATAAAATCCCAGATTATGGATTTTTTGAAAAAACAGGGAGTTGAAGAAATAAAATCCATCGGCGAAAAATTTGATCCGAATTTTATGGAAGCGGTTGGAGAAATTGAAACGAAAGAGAAAGAGAATGGGGTTGTCGCAGAAGAAGTCAAAAAAGGATATTTATTTCAAGGAAAAATAATAAGGCCAGTTAAAGTCAAGGTCGCGAAGTGACCGCAGACCCTGAATAAAATTTATTTTATGAATGGTCAAAATTAGCAAATAAAGTTATAAAAAAATAATTAAATTCACCCCGTTAAATAATCCAGCCATCTAATCATATTAATTAACAAATTCAAACAAGATTAGATGGTTGGGTTGCCGTATATCGGTATTTAACAGGGTAAAAACTTATGAGCAAAATTGTAGGCATTGATCTCGGAACAACTTTTTCTGCGGCTGCCGTGATGGAAAACGGCGAGCCGAAAATAGTTGAAAATAAGGAAGGAGGCAGAACTACTCCTTCAATTGTGGCTATGAATAAAACAGGGGAGCGGACAGTCGGGACTATTGCTCGGCGCCAGCAAATCACAAATCCCCAAAATACGATCTTTTCCGTAAAGCGGCTGATCGGAAGAAGGTTTAGCGACGCGGAAGTGCAGAAAGATAGAAAGTTTTTGCCCTACGCTATCAAAGAAGCGTCTGACGGAGGCGTGGAGGTAAAAATGGGGGATAAATGGTACAAACCGGCTGAAATATCGGCTATGATTTTGCAGAAAATAAAGCAAGATGTGGAAGAAAAAATAGGAGAAAAAATAACAGACGCCGTAATCACCTGCCCGGCTTATTTTGACGATTCCCAGAGAAAAGCGACGAAAGTGGCTGGAGAAATAGCCGGTTTTAATGTGCGGATTGTGCTTAACGAGCCGACTGCGGCTGCTTTGGCTTACGGGCTTACAAAAAAAACCAATCAGCAAATTTTGGTTTACGATTTCGGCGGAGGAACTTTTGATGTTTCAGTTTTGGATGTCAGGAAAGACCCGGATACGGTTGAAGTTGTCGGAGTCGGAGGAGACACGCATTTGGGCGGAGACGATTTTGACCAGAAAATAATGAGCTGGATAATCGGCGAATTCAAAAAAGACCAAGGCATTGATTTGTCAAAAGACCAGCTCGCCCTGCAAAGAATTAAAGAAGTTGGCGAGAAAGCGAAAATTGAGCTTTCAACGGCAATGGAGACAGAAATAAATCTACCGTTTATAACCTCTGATTCTTCAGGGCCTAAGCATCTTTATCTGAAATTTACCCGTTCAAAACTTGAAAATTTGGTAGGGGATTATATTGAAAAATCAATTGAGCTGGTAAAAGAAACATTAAAAACAGCAAAAATTGAAATTAAAGATATTGAGGAAATTGTTTTAGTCGGAGGCCAAACAAGAATGCCGGCAATGCAGGAAGCGGTCCGAAAATTTTTTGGAAAAGAGCCAAGCAGGTCAATAAATCCTGACGAAGTCGTAGCGCTGGGAGCGGCTATTGAAGGCGCTATTATCGGAGGAGAGGCAAAAGAAGTTCTTTTGCTTGACGCCACGCCGCTTTCGCTGGGCATTGAAACATTGGGAAGCGTGAACACAATTTTAATTCCGAAAAATACCATATATCCCACTGCGAAAAGCCAGATTTTTTCTACAGCCGGGGAAGGACAGACATCGGTTGAAATTCATGTTTTGCAGGGAGAAAGGCCTATGGCGTCGGACAATAAGACATTAGGCAGGTTTATACTTGACGGCATACCGCCGGCTCCGCGGGGAATTCCCCAGATTGAGGTCTCTTTTGATGTGGACACTAATGGCATTCTGAATGTTTCCGCCAAAGACAAGGCAACTGGAAAAAGCCAGTCCATAAGGATTGAGAGCTCAATGGGAATGTCAAAAGAAGAAGTGGAAAAAATGAAAAAAGAAGCTGAGATTTATAACGAAGAAGATAAAAAGAAAAAAGAGCTGATAGAAGCGCGCAACTTAGCGGAGAATTTGGTTTACACTTGCCAAAAAACATTGAAAGACGCCGGGGATAAAATAGATAAGGGGATAAAAGCGGATATTGAGGAGAGAATAAAAGGGCTTGAAAAAGCAAAGGATAGTGATAACATTGAAGATATTAAGGCAAAAACATTAGAACTTTCCAATGTAATTCAGAAAGCCGGAGCTGAAATGTACAAAAACGCCAAACCGGAAGAAAAACCGGAGCAAAAAAAGGAAAAACCGAAAGAAGAGGGCGGAACCCAAGAGGGAGAGTATAAGGAAAAATAACTCAAAACTCAAAGTTCAAAACTAAAAACCACAACCTTTACAATGCTTGTATCCCAACTCTGTTTTAAGTTTTAAGCTGTGGTTTTGCGCTTTGAGTTTTGAGCTTTGAACTTATTTTCATTATGAAAAATTATTACGAAATTTTAGGGATTCAAAAAACCGCTTCTTCTGAAGAAATAAAGCGGGCGTTTCATCAATTAGCGCATAAACACCATCCTCATAAAGGCGGCGATGAAAAAAAATTCAAAGAAATAAATGAAGCGTATCAGGTCTTGTCTAACAAAGAAAAAAGAGCGCAATATGATAAATTCGGCAGAGTGTTTGAAAGCGCCGCAGGTCCTGGATTTGAAGGATTTTCCGGCGCCGCTGGTCCGGGATGGGGTTTTAATTGGGGCAATGGAGGAGCTTCGGGCGGCGAAGAGGGAGCCGAGCCGGAATTTGATTTTGGAAATTTAGGGGATATATTTGAAGATTTTTTCGGGTTTGGAAACAAAGGCGCTGACCAAAAAAAGAATATTAAAAAGGGGAAAGATATCGGTGTTGATATGGAAATCTCTCTGGAAGAGGCCTTGAAAAATTCTGAGAAAGAGATTATCCTTTCAAAGTATGTTGTTTGCGGCCGTTGCAGAGGGATAGGAGCTGAGCCTGGAACATCTTTAAATGAATGTTTTTCATGCAGAGGCGCTGGCGAAGTTCAGCAAATGAAAAGGACATTTTTGGGTTCTTTTACCCAATGGACGATTTGTCCTGAATGCGGAGGAGACGGCCAAAAACCAGCAAAACCATGCAATGTCTGCAGAGGGGAAGGAAGGGTTAAAAATGACGAAATCGTTAAAATTTTTATTCCAGTCGGAGTTGATTCCAACCAGACAATAAAAATGGCTGGCAAAGGAGACGCAGGCAAAAAAGGAGGAACGGCAGGGGACTTGTTTGTAAGAATTTTAGTAAAAGAGCATCCATTTTTTGAAAGAAAAGGAGATGATTTATTCGCAACAGCGGAAATTGGTTTTTCCCAAGCGGTTCTGGGTGGAGAAATAGAAATATCTATTCTTGAAAGGACAAAGATTTTGCTTAAAATTCCATCAGGTATTGAATCGGGAAAGGTCTTAAGGATTTCAGGCAAAGGGATTCCAAGATTTTCAAGAATAGGTAGAGGAGATTTGTTCGTCAAACTCGTTGTTAAAACTCCAAAGAAGCTTACAAAAAGACAAAAAGAATTATTAGAAGACTTAAGAAGAGAAGGAATGTAACTACGAATTTTTAATTTTATAATTTTTAATTTTTAAATAATTTCTTAATGATTTAATTTTTAATTACGACCGATTTCGTTTTTAAAATTATAAAATTTAGCCATTATTTAGAAATTAAAAATTAGAAATTAGAAATTCCGAGCCGAGCGAACGCTCGGCTCGGCTCGCCCCCATAACTCAATGGTAGAGTAACTGCCTTTTAAGCAGCAAATCCCCGTCCGACTCGGGGTGGGGGCACCACGTAATAAATTCGCTTTGCGAATTTAAACGTGGTTAGGAACGTTAAAATTGCAAAAGCAATTTTTTACGTTCCACCACAATAATACGTTCTTTTTTTATGGTTCTTTTGACTAACTATTAACGATCTGAAGGGAGATTGATATGGCGAAACTGAAAGAAAGAGTGGCGATCTTGTTAGTCGTTTATCCTGTTGGAGCTTTTTTAGCTATTTTGTTTTTTGCCTTCAGGGCTCTGGCTTGGATTAAGATTTGGCATTGGGAAAAATTCCCGATATACAAGCGAAATCCAGGCCTGTACGAGAATGGTCTGATTGTAGTTTCAAACCATCCTCATTTGTTGGGATGTATGTTTGAGGTTTGGCTTCCGGTTCTGTTTTATCGGGACTATTTAAGATATCCTTTCCGCCTAAGACCGTTCAGCGTGCCGGATAAAAGTAATTTTCCGGATAAATGGTATTGGCGCTGGATAAAACCAGTAGCAGTGCCTATTAACAGGAATGGGAAGGCCGAAGATGCAAGGCATGAGATGAAGAGGTTGATAGAAATTCTCAAATCCGGAGGCATATGCGTTATTTTCGCCGAAGGAGGAAGAACTTTCAAAGGCACTAAATTCCAGCGTAGCGCGAAAGGAAAAAGAGTAAGAATACTAGATCGTGGTGTGGCGTTGTTGGCGCAGAAAACCGGAGCAGCGATTTTGCCTATCTGGGTTGAAGATGTAAATAAAACATCATCTGTGGATAATGCGGACAACCTAGATCCTAAAAAGTTATATCATCGTTTCCCAAAATTCTGGGAGGGAGTTATTGTCAAGGTCGGCGATATTACAAGGTTTGAGGGCATACAGTTTAAGGGAAAACCCGGAGGAGAAAAGATTGTCCAAGACCTCACCAACGCTCTTTTGGAATTAGCCGACAAAGACCAGGAAGAGTAGCTTTCCTTGCGAAAGGATCGCTACTCTTCATTTTTGGGCCCATAGTAAATCGGCATTACGCATCCATGGCATGGATGAGGGCGGGGTTCAATTCCCCGTGGGTCCACCAAAAATAAAAGCGGGAAAATATCCCCGCTTTTATTTTTGGTGGGATATTCTAAACTTTGCGCGAACCTTCTTTGAGAGAAACTGATGCTCCGCCCCGCCGCCGCTCGCTAACGCTCGCCACCCATCAAAAAAGTTTTCTTCGCATTTTTTAATTTGCGCGCGCCCGATTTTTTCTTCTAAAAGGAAAAGAAAACTTTTTTGCTGGGTTCTGCTCTTAACGAGCAGGGCGGCGGGGCTTCGCTTCGGCTCGGGCGAGGCGGAATTCCCCCCACACCCCCCTTCCGCCTCGCCCTCGCTTTGGACGCCGACGGAATTTGTATTTTGCTTCGCAAAATGCGCCGCAAGAAAAAGAAGTGTTGCCCTTGCCCCAACCCACCCGTGCGCGGGCAACGACAAGGAACTCCCTAATTTCGTTTGACTAAATCGTAAAAATTTCATATACTAACTATTGATGATAAAGGTTTTATACTCTTACTAACTATCATAGTAAAACTATACGAATATGTCAAACGAAAAAACTACAATTGGGGATAACATAAAGAAATACCGAAACAAGCTCGGTATTTCGCAAGATGTCTTGTCAAAAAAGGCGAATCTGGCTTTTCACACGATTGCCAAAATTGAAGCGGGAGCAACGCCCAACCCAACCATTGATACTGTTAAAAAAATTGCGGACGCGTTAGGCGTTTCGCTTGATGTTTTAATGAAATAAAATATGGAAAATACTTTTGATAAAATTTTGAAAGCCGGCGAACGAAAAGGATATTTTCGCGTCCTAAACGACGGCGCAAAAATTGAATATCTGCCGTCTGGTCTAAAAAGAAATTTAGACACGCCAGAAGAAAAAGTCAGGGCGGAATATTATTTTGATTTGATCGAAAAATATAAATATCCAGCAAGCAGAATTTTTTTAAATGTAGAAGTTCCCGCCCCGTCAGTTGGACAATACACCGATATTGTTGTTTATGAAAAAGACGACAAGCAAAAACCCTACATAGTTGTGGAGTGTAAAAAAGAGGAAATTTCTGATACGGAATACTTGCAAGCGCAAAAACAAGCAATCGCTTACGCAAGAGTGCTTAAAGCCCCTTATGCAATATGCGTGGCTGGAAAAAACACTCATGCCGCGATAGAAACCGATAAGTGGGATAATGAAAAACCGCAAAAGGCGCGTATTTCAGATATACCCGTGTCTTATGGAGAAGTTGAGGAGTTTCGTTTCAAAAAAGGCGGCGATGTATGGGATTTAAAACCCGTTGAGCAAAGTTCGTTAAAAAGCATTTTTCAAAGATGCCATAATACGCTTTGGAAAGGCGGGCAACGGGCGGCAACGCAAGCATTTGATGAATTTTCAAAAATTATTTTTGTTAAAATGCGCGACGAGAAAAAGCCTCGTAAAATTGGCAGTTATTACGATTTTCAAATTAAAACACATGAAAAAGCCGAAAGTGTTCACAAAAGAATAAACGATTTATATTTTGAAGCGAAAAAAATTGACCCCGAAGTTTTTAAGGACAAAATTGATGTAGAGCCGGAAGAATTATATACCGTTGTGGAATATCTTCAAGAAATTTCTTTGAATAAAACCAATCTTGATACTAAAGGAGTTGCCTTTGAGCAATTTATGGAAAAGTTTTTTAAAGGTGAGTTTGGCGCGTTTTTCACTCCTCGTGAAATTGTGAATTTTGCCGTCAGAATGATGGGGGTAAAAAATAATGAGCTTGTGCTTGACCCCGCTTGCGGTTCGGGCGGGTTTCTTTTGCACGCCCTTGATGAAATAAGAAAACAAGCCGATGAATACTATCCGCAAGACGAAACCAAAGAAGAAACGGCGGATCATCGTTCATATTGGCACGATTTCGCGCAAAATAATCTTTTCGGCATTGAGATAAACGACTCAATCGCCCGCGTCGCCAAAATGAATATGATAATTCACGACGACGGACACACTAATGTTATCGGCGGTTTTGACGCGTTAGATGATATTCAAAAACTTGATAGAAAAAACCACGGCTTTGCAAAAAATCGTTTTGATGTGATTGTTACTAATCCGCCGTTTGGAGCTAAAAAACTTTTTAGAGAAAATCAATATTTATCAACTTATAAGTTAGCGGAAAAATTAAACGGACAAATAATGAATCAGCAAAATACCGAAATTTTGTTTATTGAGCGTTGCATTGATTTTCTAAAATCCGGCACGGGCCAAATGGCAATCGTTTTGCCAGACGGCATTTTATCTAACTCCACCTTGCAATATGTCCGCGATTTTCTAATGGAAAGAGCGCAAATTTTGGCGGTAATCAGTTTGCCGCAATTTACATTTACTCATTTTGGCGCGGGCGTAAAATCATCGCTCGTATTTGTACGCAAGAAAGGCGAAAAAGAGAAATTGGGGCGATACAAAATTTTTATGGCGATTGCCGAGCATATCGGTTATGACGCGACGGGAAAGAAAGACGCCAAAAACGACTTAAACGAAATCTATGAGGAATACAAGAAATTCAAAAAATAATAACGGCTCGGCTTCGCTCGAAATTTTTACGACTTGGAGCGACGATGTTTTGAGTGGCGGACGGCTTGACGCAAAGTATTGGCTACCGGCAATCCGCGAACTTCAAAAAGCTATCCAAAACGGAAAATATAAATCGCAAAAACTTGGCGATTTTATTACCGATATTCGCTACGGACTTTCAACGGCAAACGATTATGTTGATTTTGGAATACCGTTTTTGCGTATTCTAAACTTGAAAAATGACGGAATTGATGTGAGCGATGTTGTTTATCTGTCCGAAGATCAAAAGGACGAAATCGGCAAAGCGGCTGTCCACGAGGGCGATTTACTTATTTCAAGAAGCGGTTCGGTTGGTATTGTTGTTGTCGTTCCGAAAGAGGCGGAAAATTTTGCTTTCGGCTCTTTTATGATTAAATTTTGCCTCAACGAAAAAATAAACAAACAATTTATCGCCGCGTGGCTAAACAGCGAAGCGAGCCGAAAACTG
>Ga0156106_115_pt1 | contig 8070 bp, 6 predicted proteins | sample RifCSPlowO2_02_FD_107759 | JGI IMG/M metagenome (GOLD analysis project Ga0156106, IMG submission 107759) | Candidatus Nealsonbacteria bacterium RIFCSPLOWO2_02_FULL_38_63
TAATCAGCTCGTCGGAAAAATCCTTCGGATGAGGCGAAGTGAATCTAATCCAAAAACCTCCCGGGATATCATTTACAATTTTCAATAATTCTGGAAAATCAACCCCCTCACCCCTCCTCCCCCTCCGCGGGGGAGGAGGGGTGAGGGAAATCTCTCTTTTTGAGGGGGAGGAAGGTGGGGGAGTATTATGTTTATAGCTGTTCACATTCTGTCCCAATAGCCATATTTCTTTCGCGCCGTTTTTAACTAAATTTTTTATTTCGCAAATGATTTCTTTGACTGACCTGGAAATTTCTCTGCCTCTTGTATAGGGAACAACGCAATAAGCGCAAAAATTATTACAGCCAGTCATAATTGGAACATAGGCAGTATATTTGTTGTTTTTTCTCTCTTCAGTGTGTAGTAAGCGCAAATTTTTAACAGATGATGTTAGTAATTTTGGCCATTTCGGCAGGTCTTTTATGTCTATCGCAAAATCAAAATTATCGGCGAATTTCTTTTTATCTTTTTCTAAAATACATCCCGTTATAATAGTTTTGAGCTTTGAGTTTTGAGCTTTGAGTTTGGTAAAATTTATAATTTTACCGTATACTCTGTCTACGGCTGATTGCCTCACGGAGCACATATTGACCACGACTAAATCAGCATCCTCAATTTTTGACGCTTGTTTGTATCCCATATTTTCCAAAACAGCGGCAATCCTTTCCGAATCAGACCAATTCATCTGGCAGCCATATGTAATTAAAAAATATTTCATAATTTGAAGTATTCTACTTCAATTCCTTTATTTTTTCAAATTTTTTCCGAGAGTATTTTTATAAAAATTAGTGAAATAGTTTTCTGTTTTTTTATGTTTTTTGAAACAAAAAAGAGCGGGAAGCCGCTCTTTTGAGATTTTTCAGGCGCATAAGATGAGAATAGTTAAACTATTCTCATCTCATTAAGAATTTCTTTTTTACTTCTCTTCCGCTGGTTTCCCGCTCGCTCTCTTAGCGGTTCAACCCACCTGATGACATAGCGCAGGTCCTCGTTGGTCGGGTTTTGGCTAAGGAGATCAACCCATAATCCCTCTAATCTACTCATTTGTTTCTCCTTCAAAGAAGTTCTGTTAATTACATTCTATATACGTCTTGATTGCTGTAAGCGATTTCTGCTGGTTAGTTGTGTAGTGTTCTGGTTTCAGTATGGCATATATAAAGTTATTCGTCAAGCCCTTGTACTGGATGGGTACATAGGTAACACTCTGTGAAATTGATAATGAAAATTAATTGGCGTCTGGTACCCCAGCGACTGATGGGGCCGATGGAAGTTGTACTCTATCAGCCACTCAGTAAGCTTGCGATTAAACACCTCGCAATCAGATGTCATATTTCCAAGTTGAACAAACTCTTCTCTTAGAGTCCGGTTAAATCTCTCGTCAAAAGGATTGTCGGTCGGAGTTCTCGGTCTTGATAGATATTGGGGTATGCTTAATGCCATGGCAGCTTCTTTGAAATATCTGGCAAACTCTGATCCGTTATCTGTCTGGATATTTTCTATCTTTCCTTCTAAAAGATAATGCATTCTTTTTAAGAAGTCTGCCGCATTCTTGGATTTCTTTGATTTATACATTCTAGCGAAAGCTATTTTGGAATGAATATCTAAGGCGGTAAATATATATCTCTTGGTATTATTCAAGTATATTGCAAGACCATCGAACGCCACCAAGAATCCCTGCCTAGGCTCTTTTTTAAGCTCTGTGATACATTTCTTGGGCTGGTTTAACTTCCGCCTCTTTCTTAGCTTTAATGTCTGTATAGGAGAATAATAGAGGCTATTCTTTTCTATCAGTCTTTGTATCTTCCACGAAGAAATGGATTCTTGATATATATCTTGATATATCACTTTCAATTTCTCTTTTCCATAGCGGATATACTTCTTCCTCAAATTAATTATCCTTAATTCCTCTGTTCTTCTTACTTCCCGCTTCCTGGTATTTCTTGGTCTTTTGCTCTTTTCTTCTAAGGATTCAAGATGATATGGATTGTATCTCTTTTTCCATTGATAGAATGTCTTTCTGGATATCCCGAAATATCTGCGCGCCAGAGACGCATTCTTTGTTTTTCTGTAATAATCCATCCATCTCAACCTTTGCCTGGCTTCTTTTGATATATCAGGCATAGAAGCTAAGGCTGATACGCCTGGTAAAATATATATGAGATTCATAGTAACACCACTATACATTCCTTTCATAATTAGGTGTAGAGGTGTTACCTATGTATCTCATCTTTTGCATAGCGGAACTTCCATAATTGAATACCATCCTTCGTCCCGCCATCAATTGAGGGCGGGGCTACGGAAGGGTTATTCTCCTTCGTAAGGCGAAGGAAAACAAAAAAACAGAGCGTTGCTCTGTCTCTTAATATTGATATGGCCGCTAATCAGATATAGATTATTCACTACCCACCAACATTAGCGTCATTCTGTGCTCTTTGGGATCTATTGAGATGATTTGGAAATTGTATTTTTCGCCGATTTTCAGGGTTTCTCCCATATTTTTCTGGGAATCAAATCCGGAGACATGGCACAAACCCTGGATATTTTTTGCGATTTTAACAAAAGCGCCGAAAGGATTTATCTTTACCACTTCACCTTTAACCGTGTCTTCTTTTTTATAATCATTTTCAATGCTTTTCCACGGGTCTTCTTTTAGCGCTTTCAATGAAAGCGAAATTTTGTTATTTGAAATGTCAATTATTTTTGCTTTTACTTTCTGACCCACTTTTACAACTTCAGACGGATTGTCAATCAATTGCCAATCAAGTTCAGAAATGTGAATTAAGCCCTCAAGAGAGCTGGCTGTTTCTTCGCCTTCGTCCGAAACATTGTCTTTTGATTTGATTTTTGTATTATCGGCAGAGGATGAAAATTTAATAAATGCTCCGAAATCCACTACGCCCGTGATTTCTCCCTCAACGATATCTCCTATATTATAGTTTTTTAGCGCTTCTTTTATTTTTCCGCTTTCTTTGGCTTTTTCAGAGAGTATGAGTTTTTCTTCTTGCGGGTCAATGTCAAAAATTCTTAATTCCATTTCTTTGCCCACGAATTTTTGGAGTGCTTTCAATATTTTCTGGCTATCCCCATTTTCCACTTTTGGGTAATTGACGGGAGATAATTGCGAAACAGGCAGAAAAGCCGGAATGCCGGAAACTTCGGCAAGCAAACCGCCCTTATTGGCGCCTAAAATTCTGACTGAAACATTTTCATTATTATTTCTTTTTTGAGCAAGGTCTTCCCATGCTATTTCTTTGCCTGCTTTTGTAAGGGAAAGCTCTGTGTATCCGTCGTCGTTTTCAGTATCAACCACTTTAGCGAAAAAAATATCGCCTGCTTTGCAGTTTTTCAATTTTTCTTTCGCTTCATAAAATTCCCGTCCGTAAATTATACCCGCGCCTCTTGGTCCCAAATCCAAAAAAACAGAGGCTTTGCCTTTGTTCACGACTTCACCTCTTGCGATTTCGCCGACTCTCAATGGTTTCGGATAATTTTCTTTATCAATAGTTTTTTCCATAAGATGTAAAATATATTTTGTTTATATCACGGAGATTTTTATAATGCAATAGTTTTTTCATCGTAGTAGATTTCCTACGATCGTAGATTTTTTACTACGATGAAAAATTAAAAATTTTTGCGAAAAGTTGAATCGTATTTTTGGTTATGATATAATAAAATAAAAGCGAATTTAAAACTTAAAATGAAAAATGTAAAATCAAGGTATTAATTATGGACGGGGAATGCCCCTGTCATAATTGATAATATATATTGTCGCGAAGCGACACATTAGTTTTACATTTTTCGTTTTACGCTTTGAGTTTTTATGAATATCAATTGGTATGGAGAAAATTGTTTTAAGATAGTTGCCCAGCCGATTAAAGACCCGGTTAATATTTTGATTGATCCGCCCAGCAAGGAGGGCAGTTTGCGTTCTCCGAGGCAGGAAGCAGATGTTTTGCTTTTCACGAATCCGGAAGCGGAAAAAAATGCGTTTGGCGCTTATTTTTGGGCTGGCGGTCCGGGAGAATATGATGTTAAGGAGATATATATGAGAGGCGTGAAGTCAGAGGCAAAGCCGGACAAAGCGGGAGCTGTTAAAAATAATACTATTTACACAATTGAGGCGGAAGATATAAAAATTTGCCATTTAGGATTGTTGGGAGAAAAAGAGCTTTCAACCGAACAGCTTGAGAAAATCGGGGAGGTTGATGTTTTAATGATTCCAGTCGGAGGAGGAAATTCTTTGGATAGCCAGCAAGCGGTTAAAATAATGTCGCAGATAGAGCCAAAAATAATTATTCCGATGAATTATAAAATCCCGCAGATAAGAACAGAGCTTGATGGGGTTGATAAATTTTTGAAGATATTGGGGATAAAGTCCTTGGAGGCCTTGCCGAAGTTGTCAATCAGGAAAAAAGATATTTCAAACGAGGAAGCGAAGGTGATAATATTGCAACCGTAACGAAAATTTTTAATTTCCAATTTTTAATTTTGTAAATAATGCTTTAATGATTAAATTTTTAAACCGAACCCGTCGTCATTAAAAATTTAGACATTTAGAAATTATTTAGAAATTAAAAATTCGTATTGTGGATTTCTTTAAAAAATTACAAAATTATCCAGAAAATGCCAAAAAGATAATACTTTGGGTAGCAGTTGTTGTAATTGGTTTGGCATTATCCGTTGTCTATATTTTTTATGTCCAAAGGAAAATGGCGGATTTCCAGGAGAAAGGATTTATGGAAGGCGCGGGTCTGCCTGCGATTGATGTTCAACCGTTGAGATTGGACATTCAGAATTTCTTGATAGATAATTTAGCCAGCGCAGACAAAGAAATGTAAAATGTAAATACCAAAAATATCAGTGTTATTATCGGATAATCACACTGCGGAGGTGAAAGTGATTGTTGAATAGATTAAATAAAAATGGCAAAAGAAAAAAACGAAAAACCAAACGAGGCAAAGAACGAAATGCAGGGCAATGTCGCTCCTATTATTAAGGGCGTTCAAGGCCGGGAAATATCGGCAGAAATGCGCGATTCATATATTGATTATGCAATGTCTGTAATTGTTTCCCGCGCGCTTCCTGACGCAAGAGATGGGCTAAAGCCGGTTCATCGCAGGATTTTATACGCAATGTATGAAGACGGCCTTACTCACGGAGCTAAATTCAGGAAATCCGCAACGGTAGTCGGGTCCACTTTGGGCCGTTATCATCCTCACGGCGACCAATCGGTTTATGACGCGGCAATCAGAATGGCGCAGGATTTTTCTTTGCGATATCCTTTAATACAAGGACAGGGAAATTTGGGCTCATTAGACGACCCTGGTGAATTCGCGGCAATGAGGTACACGGAAATGCGGCTTTCCAAAGTCGGGGAGGAAACATTAAAAGACATTGGCAAAAACACAGTTGATTTTCGGGAAAATTATGACGGCACGAGAAAAGAGCCGACTCTTTTGCCCTCTCCTCTTCCTCAGCTTTTGCTTAACGGCTCTCTTGGCATAGCTGTTGGAATGGCGACTAATATCCCGCCTCATAATCTTAGCGAGCTTTGCGACGCCTTGATATATTTAGTTGACAATCCCAAATCAGACACGGAAGACCTTTTTCAATTTGTCAAAGGCCCTGATTTTCCGACCGGCGGAGCGATTTACGGCAAAGACGACATACTTTCAGCTTATTCGCAGGGTAGAGGGCCTATTATGGTAAGAGGCGAAGTTGAAATAATTGAAAAAGAAAAAGACGGCAAACAACAGATAATAATAAAAGAAATTCCGTACCAGGTGCAGAAATCAGAGTTGGTTAAGCAATTTGCCAATCTTGTGCAAGAGAAAAAAATTGAAGGCATAAAAGACATCCGCGACGAATCAGACAAAGACGGCACCAGGATTGTAATGGACCTTCAGAAAGACGCTTATCCGAAAAAGGTTTTAAACCGGCTCTATAAATACACTGATTTGCAAAAGCCGTTTCACTTGAATATGCTTGCCTTGGTTGACGGATTGCAGCCAAGGGTTTTGTCTTTGGCCGAAGCATTGAGTTATTTTATTGCCCACCGCCAAGAGGTGGTAGCGAGGCGCGTGAAATACGATTTGGACAAAGCCAAAGAGCGGGCGCATATCTTGGAAGGTCTGCATAAATGCCTGGCAAACATAGACGAGGTGATTAGGATTATAAAATCATCGGAAAGCAGGGAGGATGCTCAGAATAATTTGATGAAAAGATTCGTTTTGACGGAAATTCAAGCGAACGCGATTTTGGAAACAAAATTAGCCGCGTTGGCAAAACTTGAACGGGCGAAAATTGAAGAAGAGCTGAAACAGCTTAAAACGAAAATAAAGGACTTGACGGAAATTCTGGCAAGCCCTAATAAAATAAAAGAAGTGGTAAGGGGCGAAATAGAAGAAGCGAAAAAAGGATTCGGCGATGCCAGAAGGACAAAAGTTTTCAGCCAGAAGGTCGGGGAAATAGCTGAGGAGGATTTGGTGCCTTTGGAGGAAACAATAATCACTTTGACGCAAGGAGGCTACATAAAAAGAATAAATCCGGAAACGTATAAAATCCAAAAAAGAGGGGGTAAGGGAATTATGGGCATGAAAACATTGCAAGACGATGTGGTTGAACATTTCTTGGATTGCCAGACCCACGATTCTCTGTTTTTCTTCACTGATTCGGGAAAAGTTTTTAGGACATTTGTCTATGAAATTCCGGAGGGAACAAGGGTGGCGCGAGGCCGCGGGCTTTTGAATTTTCTGGAAATTACTCCCCAGGACAAAATTTTGTCTTTGATAACTTTGGATAAAGAAGATGAGAAGACAGGAGTTAAGGATTTGGTGATGGTAACTCAAAATGGTATAATAAAACGGACGGCTTTGGAGGAATTTAAAAATGTAAGAAAATCAGGCTTAATAGCCATAAATCTCAGGCAAGGCGACTTTTTGAAAAAAGTGGCGAAAAGTTCCGGAGATAACGATATTATAATCGCCACGAAAAACGGCCAGTCAATAAAATTCAAAGAAAAAGAAATAAGGGAGATGGGCAGGGCAACTTCCGGCATTAGAGCGATTTCTTTAAAAAAAGGCGATATGGTTGTGGGAATGGACATCATCAGAGTTTCCAATAACCAATTACCAATAACCAATAAAAAGGAAAAAACGGATTTATATTTATTAGTGGTGACGGAAAATGGCTATGGGAAGAGGACGGATTTGAAAGAATATAGAATACAGGGCAGGGGAGGGAGCGGGATTAAAACAGCTAAAACCACTTCAAAAACCGGAGCGCTTGTGTTTTCAAAAATAGTTGGCGGAGACGAGGATGAGGATTTGATTGTTATTTCAAAACACGGACAGGTTATCAGGACAAAGGTTGCTTTAATTCCAAAAATCAGCCGGGCGACTCAAGGTGTCAGGATTATGCGGCTGGAAGAAGGAGACAAGGTGGCGTCAGCCGCTTGTATCTAACGAAACTCAAAACTCAAAGTTCAAAACTCAAAACTATAACCTTAAAGTTTAAAACTACCCCCTCCTTAATCCTCCCCTCCGATGGTCATCGGATGGAAGGAAGCGCGGGGAAGAAAATGGTTTTAAGGTTTTAAATTATGGTTTTGCGTTTTGAGTTTTGAATTTTGAGTTAAAAACATGGTTTTAGAAAAAGGACAAAGTGAATTTCTTAATCCGACGACAATCCTCAATGGGCTTGGTCTGAAGTCCAATATGCTTGCCGCAGAATTTGGATGCGGTTCCGGAGGTTTTGCAATTCCTTTGGCGAATATTTTGGAAGACGGGTTTGTTTTTGCCATTGACATTCAGACAGCTCCGCTCTCGGCTTTGAAAAGCAAAGCGATTTCAGAAAGGGTGAATAATATAAGAATCGTCCATTCTGATTTGGAAAAATCAAGGGGGTCGTCTTTGTCTGATTTGTATCTTGATTTGGTGCTTATCCCCAACCTGCTCTTTCAGGTTGCGGATAAAAGAGTTATAATATCAGAAGCAATCAGGATTTTGAAAAAACGCGGAAAATTAGCAATAA